>Ga0208662_100584_pt1 | contig 13137 bp, 11 predicted proteins | sample OSPB_host_MetaG_FD_187136 | JGI IMG/M metagenome (GOLD analysis project Ga0208662, IMG submission 187136) | Hot spring microbial mat communities from Yellowstone National Park, Wyoming, USA - OSPB_host_MetaG (SPAdes) (version 2) | ecosystem: Environmental > Aquatic > Thermal springs > Hot... | reverse complement strand
CCAACCACGTGACACCCACACCCAAACGAGAAAGCCTCTTACAAACCTCCCAAAGCACAACCTCGGAGCCACCAGCCTGAGGGTGACGAGGGTCGCGGTGGTTGAGCACAAGAAGATCCATACATGTAAAATATGAAAAAAGCTTTTTATATGTTGTTACTAAAGAGCCTACCGTATCTATCTTAAGTATAAGGTTTTCGGGGTTCTTTACTCGTATAAAAAGGATAAGACGGTGTGATTTCTAATGAGCTAGTCTTCTTTGTGGATCTTCGAAGTAGTTTAGCTGTTCTCTGATAATCTGCACAATTTCTCTCTTAGGTTTGAAACCAAGCTCGTTAGATGCTTTGGTAATATCCGAAAGTAGTATTGGAACATCAGCAGGTCTGAATCTATTCGAATCGAACTCAACTGTGATTTTTCCTCTACTACTCTCTACAATAAGACCCCTGTCTTCCACCTCAAAGTTTAGCTTATCTTCGAGCATTAACTCGTCCACTTGTGATGCCTTAAAGCTTTTGCCAAATCTGTTAATCGTGACAGCTAATGCTGGCTCCTTAACTTGTTTTGATCCATGAATAGTCTGAAGTGAATTTACTTTAAAGCCAGCTTGCTCAAGGCTCCAAAGAAGATATGTGAGAACAGAGTTTGTACGCTCAGAACCCAAATTGTACACACTACCGGGAATTCCCTTTTGGGCAACTTTTACGTAACCTTCTACTATATCCTCCACATGACTCCAGTCTCTAAAGGCGTTGAGATTTCCTATTAAGATTCTTTGTATTTCACCATATTTGAGCTGGACAACCTGTTTCGTTATGGTGGAAGTCACGAACATTACTCCTCTTCTTGCTCCTTCATGGTTAAACGCACGCGTAACAATGGTTTTCATACCATAGCTTGTATGATAGTTACGCGTTATGAAGTCACCGAAAACCTTGCTCACCGCATAAGGAGACAAAGGTCTAAGAGGGTTATCTTCAGTTATTGGTAGCTCTGGAATTCTTTTTGGTTCAGGAAAGATTCGCCTACCTCTCTTAAGAAAAGAGTTCAACTGCTTTTCCGTAGAAAATACGAGACCATATTCTTCGCTTGACCCAGCGAAGATAAACTTGGCATCAATCTTATCCTTAATTCTAAGCGCTTCTAACATATTGGTGGTCCCAGTAGCATTTGTGTGAAACGTTTCCAAAGGATTGATAAATGACCTTTCCACAAAACTTTGAGCGGCAAGATGAAACACGTAATCTGGTTCCACCTTGTCAATTGCATTTAGCAAACTCGTTAAATCCTCTACACTGCCTTCAATAAGGGAAATTTTATCTTTAAGACCTAGCTCTTGGACGCCACGCCAAATATTACCATCAGAACGTCTTCTAACCAATCCGAAAACACGGGCACCTTGGTTTACAAGAGAACTAGCTAAGTGTGGGCCCACGAAACCACTTATCCCAGTAATTAAAACACGGGTATCCGACAGGTCTTTGAAAGACGACATTAAAGGTACTTTTTGGTACCAAAATAATAAGTTCACTGTTTCTTTATCCTTTTGGTTTCAAGCAATGCTATAAGATATTTTCCGTATAACATTAAGACTTGGATAATCTGCTAATTTTTACTTAAAGCGGTTGGTGCAGAAATGGTTGGTGTAATTTTTAGAAGTTATAAGTACAAGAAACAAACAAAGGCAAGGATAGCTTGGAACATCTTCCATCACAAACGGGAAAGACACATGCTACTTATTACTTATATCTTATGTGTAGGAGAGGAGACTTTGTTACAAAGTTCGGTGTTTCTGAAAAACAGGGTTTATCTATTTAGAACTATGCTAAGAAGAATCTTGTCTACGTTTGGTAATTCAACAAAACTCCCGAGAGGTTGTTTGATGATATGCTCCTTAAGGGTTGTCCCAGAGAGATTAGCCTTGGTAACTTAGACACATCTATAAGTGGGCTCTCGAGCGTCTTGGACTACTTCGTAAAGAAAGAGAAACAGTTTAGAGATTTTCAAAAGTAACAGAGAATATACTTCATAAGTATAAGTATACTGTAGTATCCTGAAATTATTATACCACTGTTTCATGTTTTGATTTGTCATGATTTATCACCAGATCGTTTAAACATTGGCAAATCCTTTCTCCTCCTGTCCAGCCGGTTATAAAATGCATCAACAGGCTTTTCAAGCTTATCAAAGTCCAGAGAGAGGTGAGGCTTGTCATAATTGTACCAGCGCATGAGTTCGTCAATACTGTTAAACAGGTGTATCTTCTGCTGGAAGGTCCCATAGAACCTCTCAACCTTACCGTTTGTTTCAGGGTGATGCACTCTGCCAATTATGTGCTTTATGCCAAGTTCAGCAAGGTGCTGCTGAAACAGGCTTACCCTTCACCCTTTTTGTCTCCAAAGTTTGAATAGAACTGGGATCCATGGTCGGTAAGCACCTCCCTTGGCTTACCGTACTTTTCTATACAATCATCCAGAAGCTTTATTGCATTATCGTCTGTGGCATTTTCATATACTCCATAGCCAACTATGAACCTTGATGAATCATCAAGGTAAACAATCAGCCATTTTCCCTTCCACCTTGGGTCAGCTATTTCATACCAGTCAGTGTGCCACATTGACATGCTGTGCCTCCTTTCGTACTTTACGTACTTCCTCTTAATTCTCTTGTTTGGTTCTGCTGAAGACAGCCTGTTCTTCATAAGCACACTGTGTATTATGTTATGTGAAAAGTTAAACCCTTCGCTCTTCAGTATCCTTTCCAGGTATACTGCACCGCATTTATGCTTCATAAATGCATTAAACTATAACCTGCTCCTCTGATGGTGATAATGGCCTCTTGGCAGGCCTCCCCGGTGACTTTAACTGATGTACAGTGCCGGTGTGTCTGTATTCACTCCACAGTTGCTTTACCCTTGCTTCAGATACGTGCTGTATGGCAGCTATGTCCTGATTGCGCAACTTCCCATCAACCTTCTGTTGTATTATCCAATGTATCTTGTTATCTGTAAGTTTCACCAGGTGTTGAGAGTGTTTATGGTATAATATTTTTGGGACACGACACAATCTAGGGCTGATAATAAGATTTATATGGTGATTTATTATGATTTAGCTTTGTCGAATATTATATGTTATATAGTTTATTCAAGAAAATAGTTTAGTATTATTGTCAATTTTCATTCTTTCTTCACATTTATATTTTTGTTCTTCAAGTTTTTTATTAACTTCTTATGGGGTATTTTGGTTATTCCTTGATGTGATTCAACAAATATTTTATTAAAGTCTAACTCTGTAGAAAATATGATATCCGCTTCACACCCTTCGCAATCCATCTTTAAGAGATAGGGATCTTTAGTCATTTTTATAATATTATTGAAAGAAATTACAGGTACTTCAACATCTCCTTGATTTGTTATAGAGTATACTTCAGATTCTTCTATATTAATACTTGATGGAACCTTAACTTTTCCTTCTTTAGAGCCTACTGCTGCGTTAATCAAAGTAATCTTATCCTCTAAATTATTCAGTTTGATATTTTGCAATGCTATTTTGTAGACTGCTGGTAATGGTTCGAAAGCATAAACATGTGAAGCCCCTTTTAGGGCAAAGTATATTGCAGAATCACCTATACTAGCTCCAATATCTATTACGTTGCCTTGAATCTCAGTATTATACTGCTCTACGTAAAAATTTTCGAATAAACTCGGAGTTATTGCATCAATAAATTTTATCTTGTATTTGTTATTTTTCCACAGATTGTCCTCCTTTATAAAACCTCCAGCAGAAATCATTACTGATGAAAATGTGTCTTGAACGATTGGACTATTATCATAATATAATCTCCCTTCTCTAAAGTGAAATTTTAGAGGACTGAAATTAAATTTGTTAACTAGATTAATAATAGCTATAATACAATCTTTCGTGCAAACTCCCTCAGATTTATCTCTTAACGTTACCCTAATCAATTTCTCTCCATTATATAACTTATTAGTATATGAATCCTATTATGAATATTTTTCTAAAACTATTAATTTTACTCATCATAGAAGCAAAGTCTTTCATTAAATATTATATTCGAATCTCTACTTAAAAAATCTTTTGAATAGTATCAGTACTTCCGCAAGTATAAAGCTTCATAACAATCAGGAGCTTACAACAAAAAAATAATGGCGAACAGGCTTAACCCGTGATGCTTCCCTGTCAATTAGATCTTTATTTTTGTCTCAAATTTTGCCTATCAGCTATGGTTTAAGCTAGGGAACGCATTTCAAAAGCCTGCTAATTCCTCATTCTGGAGGCCCCGGACCTTCTTTTTCTTTTATCAAACCTTCTATCGTCTTCCTGAAAATGTGAGCGGTTATCTCTCTTATTTTATCGCCTCAACCCTTGCTATGATCCACAAGTTGTAGAGAATGAAAGCTGTCATGAAGTAAATAACTCTTAAGGTGAAGTTCCTGCTTGTTGTTTTAGCCTCAAACCCATCCTCAACCCTGTAAGACGTTTCTATTCCCCACCTGTACCTGTACTCTTCTGGTATGACATCGACCATCTCCCGAGGATCGTCAAACTTCACGTTTGTCACAAAAGCCATGTACCTGTCAAGCTGATCATCTACCTTTGCATCTTTTTTCTGGGCTATTACGAGGTAAACCTTTGACCCCATTTCATATTCCATTACAATGGTGTGTTCCCTTCAGCATAGCTTTTTATAACCTTCTTTATCCTCTCATTTCTCACAGCATGAATTATGGACCTTATGCCCATTTCGTTCAACAGCTTTATTATTTCAGTTGTGAAAAAGCCCCTGTCCATCATCAGCAGAGACGGCTCAGGAGAATTTTCAAGGAGCTTCTTTACAACCTCCTCCTTTGTATCAAGCCTTGTTACGGGCAGGGAGCACAATGTTAGCCTTTCCTTGTCATCCTTTCCGACAACGCTCATGGTTGCAAAGGTGTGGAACATATCAGTACCTTGCTTGTGCTTCCCCCTGGTCACATACATGTCGATCTTGCCATAGTAGGGCTCTTCTGTGTAGTCTATCGCCATCTTCATTTCATCCATTACATGATTCTTTACAAGCTTCATGTTGGTTTTGTTCAGAACACTCACTGCACTGCTTAGATCGATGGACTTAAGCCTTCTCAACAACACATCTGGAGAAGGGGCATCAATGACCTTTGCCAGATCCTTTGAACCCGATTCAGCAGATGTGCTGTTAATTGAAATGTATATCAATGACTTTACTATGTCTTCTGGCATGTACCTTGAGTTCCCTGCTACCTTTATGCTAAGGCTCTCTTTCAAGGCTTTAGAGGAGAGCTTAAATAATTTCCTTACTACATGTTGGGTCTCATTGGTTTGTGCATTTAAATCACTAAACTGTTCAAGCCGATGAGGCCCCTAATAAATTTCTCTAAAAGAGCGAAATGCTATACTTGCGGGAATACTGACAGTATCCTTTGTTGCATAAATTTTTGAAGTCTTGCCTTTTATTGCATCAAAGAGGTTCCCTGACGATCTTTACTGTCTGTGGCCTACAACCTGTACCCATTTCTGCTAGCCTCCACCATGTTGTACGTGAACACCTTGGACATGATTTCGTTGTTTATTCCGCTGTTAAGTATCGATGTAAAATGCTCCCCTATCATCCTCTTTAATGAGGAGAACACTGTCTCTACCTGCCACCTCTGGCCGTACCTGTGCTCCTTCTTCCATGCCTTTGGGTCTAATGTAAACTCCCTTACCGTCTATGCTCTTACATAGGATCCCCTGGACTTTCCTGATGAGTTAATTCTTGGCTTTATTACAGGCTCAGCACCGGCAGTGTAATTGAAAGTAGCCCTTGAATCGTATGCCGAATCGCCAAAAAACCCTACCTATCTTTCCGAATACATCCTTTGCGCCGTCAACAAGCTTGCCGAATTCTTTTTCGTCAGCTTCGTGCTTATCCGTTATTTGAACGCTTATTATTATGTGATTTGTTATGTCACACGTTATGTGAAGCTTTACCCATCCTCACTGCCCGCTTCTGCCTTGTCTACTCACCCCTGTTGAACGCCTTGATGCCTGTAGAATCGATCGCTATATCTACAGGCTTATCCTTGCTATACTTTGCTCCAAGAGGTATATTCAGTTCCTTCTGCCTCCTGCGTGTAGGAAGGTATCCTTGCACCCCATATTCCTCCTAACATCCTGGCAAAACCTTCAGTCTGTCTGTATGGCAGTCCAAAGTATTCCCTTACAGCAAGTATTATGAGTATGAGCGCATCAGAATACATGTATGGCTTTCCCCTCTTACCCTTGTTCATCTTCTTCAGCTGCTTCTCCTGGTCAATCAGGAGGCTCTTGCTGAAAAATACGTCAACTGTTTCATTAACCAGCTTCTTGTTATACTCTGGCCAGTCAGTCATAATTTTAAATAATGCAACTTGGTTAAATTAATATAGAATAAAAAATATTATGTAATGTTGTCAAAATAATGCAACAAAGCAGTAAAAAGAGAACCATTATATACCAGCTATTACACTAGTCGTAATAAACTACTTTCAATTTTATATCTATACAAAAAAGACTGGCTGATAAAGTACTTTTCGCTTGCTATATTATTTGAACTTTCAAATAATCTCTTTTTAGCATCGTATTACAGAAATATTAGGTATTTCGCTTTATTTTTAAGCTCTTTTCACTATTTTTGATGGCGTCTAGATAAAGCGGTTTCACGCTAATATTATGCGCTAACCAACCCACTATCTGGACACCACTGAAATATATGGGTTAAGCATAAAAGAACAGACTGCACTAAAAGGTTCTAAAAAGGAAAAGTCTAAATAACATAGAAAGTTTTCAACATATTAAAACAAGAGATGGTTGAGGTTTCATGATGTGAGCAAAAAACATTGTTATCAACTCTTATGGAACAAAATAAGCAACTGAAATTGATGCTTATTCTAAATAATTTAGTAGATCCTTGGCGATTTTTGCATTATCCATAATTTCTAAAATTTTACTTTTCATCATCTTTAAATCATGGTTAATATCGTTACTAATCCAGTAATTAAATTTTCTTTTAATTTCTTTTTTGTTGTTGATATTTGCAATCAGCAAGGACTGACCTGTCACTTCAATGAATGGTTGGATATATGTGATAACAGGAGTCCCGCTTAGTAAGCTCTCAATTGGTACCATTTCGAAAGTACCATTATAAATGGGGGTTATAGTAACCAAATGCTTAGAATATTCCTTACTTAGATCTTTTCTATCAAGTTTACCTAAGTATTTAATATTTTCATTAAATTTTTTGTTAAAAATTAAGCCCACTTCTTCGTCACCAAAATAATCAAAGTCAAGTTTCGGGTTCGCTTCTCTTAATGTATCAATAGTTCTTTTTAAGCCGATTAAATCAACATCACCTTTCTCTCCAAAAAATATTAACGCTCTATTCTCCTTTGAGTATTCATTAACATCGTAAAATTCGTATTCAACAGGTATGTAAAGTATACCTTCAGTAAAGATGTTATAAACGCGTTCAAGTAGAAGGTCGGTCCACAATGATTGTGCAACAGTTTTGTTATTACTAAGCGCTCGATAGTAAAATTTGGCCTTTCTTCTCAAGATATAAAATGGGATATAATCTATTAAATTTATATAATAGGGAATACTGAAGTTTTCTTTCCACAGTTCTCTGTATCTTTCGAAGATAAATTTATGTCCGTAAAAATAATGTGCCCATATCAATAGATTTTTTATTCTAATGTTATTTTTAAAGAAATAATTCATAATCTCAAAATCATCGACAGTTAAAGAAAATTGTTCGTCAAGTAATAATATGTCGTTTAAATCTTTTATATTCACTTCTTTAACATTAAAATACGGAAACTTTGAATAGTTCTCAAACGTCTTAATCAATATTATTTCGCTATCAAAGCCAATCTTTTTTAAACCTAAATATAAATCGTTATAAACGTTGTATATAGTTGAAAACCTTGACCGTTGTACTGGAAGAACTAAATTTATCCTTTTGTATCCAAAATCATTTTTGTTATGTTCTGAACTCTTTTTGTTTGTATAATTCCTTAGTTCCATTCTAAAGCTTCACCTTCTCCTTTTTATTTTTGAGAGAGTTGATAAACAGGGGTATTTTCACGAACCTTGCGGATTCTGATAATATCAACTTTTTCTTTTTGCTTGAATGTGTAAATGATTCTTCTGTGTTAGTTTGAACTCTGTAATAATAATTGGAAGGATTTAAATGATTTCCAAGTGCATTTAAAAAATTGCCTCGGCACCCCATATGCGTTAAATAAATTGATCATACTTAATAAGTTTGTTTCTGAGAAAGATGAGACGGTCTGGGTAAGTGTTTGAACTCTTCGAAACGCATAACATATGCTATAAACCAAACCTAAGACAAGCAAATCTCGCAGACACAAAAAGATTATAGTTAGATACCTTGAAATCCTTGAATTATAATGTAAGTTGTACCATTAAAGGAAGAATTACCGGTTATGCATGTCTGGATAAGCCATATTAATGGTGGGCGCCACGTGTCATCAAATCCGACCATGACGCCCGCAATTTAAGGTTTATCCGGACATCATCCGCTCTCCATCAAAATGCTCATAAATATCGTCTATTATTTACTGTGATAATATGAGGGTAAGTCGTCATAATTTTTTTGTTTTAACTTTGCATCTAGTGACTCTTAGTGTTCTTTTAATTTTGTCTTTGCGGAACTTCCTGTTTGGTTCAGGTTTTACCCCACCAATGACGTATCTCACAGGCTTTTCACATGAAATTGCTGTTGAAGCAGACTTTCCTCTTAGCTACAATTTTCTATATGGATACGCCAACTCGACCACTTGGATATTTGAGCTTCCTTGGACATTGGTATACCTGTTAGTTCACAACATCATAATTGCTATGAAGTTGCTTCTCGTTTTAGTGTACATTGCTTACTATACCATTTCTTATCTTACAGCAAAACTTTTTTACGACACGTTTAGAATCAAAAATGTTGGCTTTCAGCCGTTTTCTGTAATATTTATCATCTTTATGTTTTTGAGTTATTTTTTTACCTATGATATCACGGCACCCTATCTTCCTTTTCTTTTTGGTGTACCGTTGTTTGTATATGTTCTGCTAAAGTATCATAGGATAGTTGTTGGATCAGATTCAACCATAAAGGATCGTCTGAAACTCGCTTTTTCTGTTATGTACATGGGGCTTGGTGACCCGCGCATGTATATTCTTGCTTTACTGGGCCTATTTGCGGCAACCTTGTTTCAGCCTAGTAAGTCGCAACTAATTCGTGCCATCAAAACACTTCTAACACTTCTACTTGTATCGGTACCGTACATAGTATTTGTGTATAAGGTTTACACCTTTGGTCTAAGTGCAATCTATATATCGCCGAGACCTTTTTCATATTCACAGGTTAATTATTGGACAAAAACCTACCCACTGCTGACCTTCTTTGATTTTAGGGCTTTACCATGGCCAGCTTCTGTAAGCTCTTCTATTGGAATTCTTGGTACTTCACATATTCAAACATTACCCACTTTAGGAAGGATACCGTCAATACTTCTCTCTCGAAATACCCTTCTCGATAATTTCTGGTTTTTGTCCACAATGACACCGTTTGCGCTTTTTGCTATACCCGCCGTTTTGAAACGTTTTAAGAGTGTATCTTATCACTATGTGGGCGGTCTCTTCATCTTTTCCGTTGCTCTAGGCACATACTTACCTATCACACCGCTTTTACACTTCTTTCTGTGGTTAGGTCATTTACCGATAGTAGGTGGAGTTTGGGCAATAACCTACGCTATACCAAATTACCTATTAGAATCATTTGCCAGTTATTGCCTTTTCTTTGATTTACTGACCATACTGGTGTTATACGAAACAATCTTTAAAAAGGCAGGCGGGACAAACAACAAAAAAGTGAACATAAAACGAACAATAGCTTTAACCGTAGTTGTTTCCCTTATTATGATTAGTAACTGGCAGTTCTTCGACGGTTCGTTTTATCCAGGTCAATACACACCAGGTCAATACACATATATACTGGGAAATAACGGTGTTGCTCCACTTGGAGCGTACCAACCCACGAACCCACCACAATTTTGGCAACAGTTATATCAAAAACTTTCAGCACCTAAGGGAGCAAACTATGCCGTTGCCTGGCTACAGCCTTATGGATTCGCGTACAAGTGGTCACCGCGCGTAACGGGTTTTTATGACCCAGGAATATCTCCTCCAGACTCTTTCTATCAGTATTTATCACAGATAATAAGTAATGGAGCCACCTATCTTACAAAGACAATTATGGACATTTATGGTGTAAGATATATCGTAGTTGATAATACGAGCATAAGCCCGCTAACCCCATTTGACCCGTCAATAACCATAAATCAGCTTTACCAATTTTTGAACGCTTCGCCTGGAGTGGTTTTGGCAGCAAGTTATCCCAACCAAGTTTACGTATTCGAAGACCCCAACGCAACACTTTTTGAATTCGGGGGACCTTCGCTTTATTACCGTGGAAGCGATACTCTTGATACTGCGTATTATTTGGATCGAATACTTGGTCATGTCCCTCCTATATTCAACAAGTCTTCTCCAAGCGAGGCTTGGCTACTAATAGGTAGTCAATCACTTTCAAATAATTCAGTCGATTTGATTCCACCTTGGGGACTCGTCACACCAAACGTATCTATTCTTAACGCAACAAAACAGTTTACACTAGAACCTTCACAAGGAGTAGTGGAACTCTCGCACAATTGGTTCATAGAGACACTTGGCAAACCATTCACCGCACACATCAATTTGTCCGCAATGAATTTAAAGGAGTCAACAAAAGAACAGGGCTTAGTATCACTATCCTACGGGTTCTACTTAATTCCAGGAGCTATAGCTATACCAATACCACCCAATTACAGTGTATACGTCACGTGGTCATTTGACTATAAAACAAGCGGCAACACTAACCTTTCTACGTCATTATGGGTGAACAACCAAAACTACAAGGAGTATGGGGGATTTCTCTATTTCTCAAAGAATTTACCGTTTTCAAACAACTGGCGAAGCGCCAACTTTACGGCAAATCTTCCAGCTGGCTATACCACTTTTGAAATACAAATTAACGCACAGCTACAAGGTTCTGTAGAACTTAAAGACATAAAAGTAGAGTATGCTTACTATCAGAACTTTGTAAAACCCAGACAAGTAGAAATTAGGGTTGACAGTCCTTCGAACTACACGCTAGCTCTACTTATAAAAGGTGACGGCGACCTTCTAGTGAATAATAAAACGGTGACAGTGTACGCTACTAATCCAAAAGTGTTTTATCTGACGCTATTTAGCAAATCCTATATAACAATAAACACGAAAAACGTGAACATGAGCGAAGTTTTAATCGCTCCTACCAACCTGCTAAAATACGATGCGAATGACTGCCAAACCGGTGGCTATAAACACATACTGGAAAGCGTACCAGTTAAGTGTTCGAATGAGAGTATCCTCGTAACTTCACTTGCAGGTTTTTCAATAGAAAGGGGTGATTATTTAGGTAGAACATCTTTTGGACAAGAAGCGTATTTGATTTATGCCGGTGCTAACAGTCTTTATGTAAAACAAGGATTGCTTTACAATATAGCCGAAATAGCGTTTTCGTTGATTTTTTACACAGCAATACTCATTTTCTTTTTTAAAAAACCGAAGGTAAAGGTCTTTCAAACAGCGCATAAAAATTTCTTTCCTGAATAGTTCCTCGTTCCACTAGCTTGAATCCCTCCGAGCTCATTAAATCCATAACAGCGTCTTGATTCTCGTATGAAATCTCAACGATTGCCCTTTTGGTTTTCTTTAATGTTTTCATTGCCCCTTTTAAAACTTCTACTTCATATCCTTCTACATCTATTAGAAGCCAGTCCAAGCGCTCTAGGTTTTCCGTAAAATCGTCCAAAGGAGCCATAGAAACTTCATAAACTTTCTTTTGAACACGAGTTTCCCAGTCTGGGCGTAGCGAGGCTGAACCAGTAAAGTGAACGGGAACGAATAACTTCGCTTTACATTTTGTTTCTCCTAAAGCTATGTTGAAGGCAACGATGTTTGAAAGTCTGTTATACTCGATATTTCGCATGAGAATCGCATAAGTTTCTGGGTTAGCCTCAAATGCGAAAACCCTTGCTCCGAGTTTAGCCGCAAACAGTGCAAATTTACCCACGGAAGAACCTATGTCTATGACGGTATCACCAGCCTTTGGCTTAAACCACTTCTTTGTGCTGGGTTTGGCTATACCTACATAGTGACCAAGGTCTTCACTGAAAGCCCTCGCGTATAGCAGAAGGCCATCACGGTTTCTTATAATATGTCACGCCTAAGATAAGCGCCGACGGTGGTAAAATTCTTTCTGCGCAATAAAAAGTTTAGTGCAGATTCAAAATAGCAAAGGTATAGAAAAAACTGTCTTTGAATGTGTAACCTCTTATTTCGCGATATGCACGGAAACCATCCATTAAGTCCTTTAAGAACATACAAAAATACCAATGTAGGCTTGAAAATAAGCTTTTATGCGGACAACTTGAATGTTATTCTGACACTTAAAATTTTGATCAACCTTCTTATTGTTTTGATACCTTTTCATATAGCAACTTGAGTTTAAACTTTAACCGACTTCTTTCGTTTGCTATATATTCATGTGTTTTATGTCCTAGCTCAGCGAGTAGGGAATGGTCTAGACCGTCAAGGATTTTTGCAAGTTCGAGTGGATCTTTCGGGTCGAACTTTAAGCTCACTTTAAAGATGTTTCTAAACGGGAGAATGTTACTCACTATAACAGGTAGTCCCACAGAATACGCCTCTATTCCAACATACCCTAATTCTTCATAAGTAGAAGGTAATACAAGAACATCCACTTTACGCATGAGTTCTAACACTCTTTCTCTAGGCAACTTGCCATGTATAAAATAATCTATTTTGGCACGTTTAAGGTATTTGGGAATTTTACCTCCGCCGACGATATGTAAGGCAAATCTATTTGGCACTTTTACGTGCTTTAAAGCTTCGACAACAACTTTAAGGTTTTTTCGAGGCATAGAAATGTCTCTCGATACAAAGAGCAGGTTTATTTTTCCTTGAT
>Ga0208662_100578_pt1 | contig 13284 bp, 9 predicted proteins | sample OSPB_host_MetaG_FD_187136 | JGI IMG/M metagenome (GOLD analysis project Ga0208662, IMG submission 187136) | Hot spring microbial mat communities from Yellowstone National Park, Wyoming, USA - OSPB_host_MetaG (SPAdes) (version 2) | ecosystem: Environmental > Aquatic > Thermal springs > Hot (42-90C)... | reverse complement strand
GATTTCACCCTGACGTAAACCCTCTTCAGTTTAGGTTTCCTCAACGCTCGTCCTTTTTCAGCCCTCCTCCTCCAACCTTTCAACACGGAGTAAGCGTCGTTTATTGCCTTGTCAACGTAGTGGGAGGCTAGGACGTTGACCTCTTCCAGTTCATCCCTCAACGTCCTGTAAACCCCCTTCTTCTCGGGGAGGGTTATCTTCGTGAGGACTTCTTTCTTACCTTTCACTTCCTTCCTCTCTATCCTAGTCTTTTCCCACAACCAGTCTAAAGCCTTCTGCAGTAGGACTCTGTAGTTCTCTAACAGTGTCTCGCTCTCCTCCTTCTTACCGTTCTTCATGGAGTAAGTTAGGTAGACGTATTCCTCCCCTGGTTGAAACGATTTAAGCCTTAATTTCCTCAACGCACTTCCTCACCTTCTCCTGGCTTCTCATTCCTTGCAATTTCTCGCTGAATGATACCAGTGTAGAGATCAAGTCTTCGATCAGTTCCTGTTCTGGTGTTTCGTCCTCCCTGTTCAACGCGGCGAGCTCACAGTTGTGCGCTTTGCACACCTCCTCTACTATCTCGAAGCCGAACCTAACCAGTCTGTCGGGATAAGCTACAACGACTTTTGACACCTCGTTGTTTAGTATCATCCTCAGTAATTTGAGGAATCCTTTCCTCTTCACGTTTAACCCGGACCCAACGTCAGTTATCACTCGGTCGTGTTCTTTAACGCTCTCCTCTAGGTATTTAACCTGGTTTACCAAATCGTCCCTTTGTGTGTTCGATGATACCCTAGAAAGGATCACTTTCCTCTTTCTTACTATTCCCATCAGTCTTTCGACGTCCTCCTCCCTGAACCTCCACTTCCCAGTCTCTAGTACTGGTTTTATGTACCCTTTCTTACCATATTCTCTAAGTGTTGCATAGGATATTCCTAAGCGTTGGCACACTTCCTTAGGTCTTAGCATTGTATAAAAGTTTATGATGAAATAATATAAACCTTATGGTTTATTGGAAACTGTTGACAACGGCGTGTCGTCCCTCAAGAGGGGTGACAGTGGAGGTGAGCGACCTACCCTTCGGAAGGCCCAATCCCGCGATTTCCTACTTCCTTAGGCTACCCAGATCCACCAGCAGCGGCCCCATGGGATCTCTCTCTGTTAAGTGTGGGTTGCGGAGGATTTACCGTTCACATGCCTCCACAGGGTACAGGTTCGACCCTCACTGCCTTGATCTGACTTTTCTAGAACAGAAACCTTCTCGGGGAAAACCCCCTAGGCAGGGACTTACGCCCCTGACCCCTGTAAAAAGAGAAAAAATTAGATCACGGTTATCTGCCCCAGCATCCACCCTGGGGTGTCCATGGCCCCAGCGTAACCGTTCCCAGCCCCACAGGGCACCATGCACTGCCACGTGTATGTGCCAGTCTGATTGAAGTAGAGGTAGGCTATGACCACTGAGGTGGAGGGGACTGGGATGTTGATCCCTAGCTGCGGGACAGTGAAGGTGTGGGCTATTATGGAGGCGGGTAGGGAAGTCACGTTGAGGGCCAGTTGATCCCGTGGGATCATGGCTCCCGGTGTACCGTTCACTACCTCCTCAATTCCCCCCACGGTTCCTTGGACTCGAGTGAATGAGGTGGACAGGTTGGCATCTCCTCCGCTGTCGTAGTCTATGATGGTCAGCTTAACCAGAGTCCTCGAAGGGACAGTTATGTTGGAAGCAGGGAGCAGGATCCCATCGTGGAGCACGAAGTAGCTGGGTTGAGCCAGGGAGGAGTTATACTGGACGCTGGGCAGGATCACTAGGGTCAGATCGTACTCCTTGGCGCTCCCCCTCGCATTCAGGACTCCACTCCAGAGTATCCCCAGGGCCACGGCTACCACCGCGACCACCGCTAAAACCACCAAAGACAGGTGGAGTGTAGCTTTCTTCCATTTCACCACCATTTCACCACCATGAAGTTGATCCAGGGACTCATAAACAGGTAGTGTTCACATATATTCTGTATAGAGAATCTCGGCTGCAGCTGTATGATTTCCTCTGCATTTGCACCACTGAGTATAGATCCTCCCAAAAACCAGGGATGTGGACCCCCAAACCCTCTCTGTTAAGACATCATCGAAAAGCATTTTAGGTTTAGCCCTTTACTCCATTTTATGAAGGCGCCTGTGTCCAGGCTCTTCTTGACCAGGGCGGGGAAAGGATTAAGAGTTGTAGGTCTGATATCTTATGCAGCGGGCTCAGCGGTGAACATCGCTGGGTCCCTGGAGAGGGACTTCGCCCTCCAGCTCACCGGCGTAATCCTCGCCGTCTCCATCCTCTCGGCCCTGGCGTATCTCGACTGGTCCAGGCCCTTAACCGTGAAGCTGACTCCGGAGTGGATAAAGGTTGGGAGGACGAGGATCCCGTTGAGGGAAGTGAGTTCAGTGGAGGCGATCCCTTCCTGGGTAGGACCTGGGAGGAGTAAGACCTTCCACGTTAGGATCCGCCTGTCTGAGGGAGGAGAGGTGACGGTGAGGGATGTAATCCACGGATCGGAAATAGGGGAATTAGTGAAGAGGTTCCTAGTGGACTACAGTAGCGATCCCTAGAGGCTGGTCAGGGATCCCGCCCATCGACGACTGCGTTAGACCGGATCTGGGACCATGTCCACCGCTAGGAAACTCCCAACTCCAGCTTTCGCAGTTCATCCCTGACCTCCCGGGCTATATAGGGAGCAGCAGCGATCCCGAACCTGTATCCCCCTGCTATGATCACCCTGCCCACCCTCCTCAACAGGGGACCCTCGATTACTGTCCTGAAACCCACTCTCACCTCCCTTACCTCCCCCATCTTGAGGTACCTAGAGAGTACTTCCAGTGTCTCCCTCACCCTCCCTTGGTCCACTGAGGGATCGGTGGAGGGAATCGAGTCTCCCCCTATTACGAGACCACCCTTTCCCTCCACAGCTATCCTCCCCTCAGCCAAGAGGATGGAGTTAAGTCCCGACCCTCCTGTCCTGATCACGTGACCCTTCAGGTGATCCACTTTAATCCCCCACCTCTCGAGGAGCAGGGCTGACCCGAATCCAGCGGTGATCACAACGTAGTCCCCTGGGTAGGAGGACTTCCTTCCCACCACCCTCACCCCGCTCCCATCCTCCTCCACGTAGATCACCTCGTCCCCTTGAACGTCCACCCCATCCCTGAGCGCCTTCAGGGCCTCCTCCCCCTCGATCCTCACCCCCTTCCCCACCAGGGTGGCCTCCCGTGCCTCTAGGGAGGGCTCCAGGACCCTCAACTCCTCCCTTCCCAGCACTACTCCCTCAGTTGGGTACGCTCCCACCTTGATGACCCTCCTCTCCTCGACCTGGAAGCCCAGCGTCCTGGAGAGCGTAACGTATGCCTTGAGCCCATGCTGGCAGACCTCCCTCCTATCCAGGCAGAGGTTGGGGACCACGGTCCACAGGCTTGCTGCGCTGTTACCTCCCACTTCCCCCTTCTCCACCACAACGGACCCCTGCACGTGCCTGGAGATCATGAGGCCCAGGATTCCTCCTCCAACGATCACCGTTCTCATGGGAATTACTTTTCGGGCCCGTATATATCAATTCTGTGTAATCCTGTATAAGATCCTGTAATCCTGTGTTGAGGAGGGCAATGGAACAGGTCGCTTCCCCTATCAGTAGGTCGGCTGATCCCCAATGATTGGGGTCTGGGGACCCTGGGACTTCGGTCCCACTCCTCCCCGGGACCTCAGTCTTGAGGGAGATCGATGATCCCTCTCCGTGAGTACACCCTTAAACCGTCCTAAGTTCCAGAGTATTCCCACTGGATGTACTCTGCTGTGGGCCTTGCCCAAAGGGTAGAAAACGAGTGTAGCCCTTGGCAGGTCCCCGACCCGCTCGTCGTAGGTGGGTAGGTGAGGCCTGAGTCCCTGCACAGATCGTTCGCGATCGGAATGGGTGAAGTGGGGGGCGGCAAAGGCATACCTCGGGATCTCGCCCCCGGTCCCTACACCCCCAGTGGGAGTCCTGAACCCTCAGGTGAGCCCGCGCCTGGATGACGACCCACCTCGTGGCCTCTAGGGCCCGGGCTTGAAGGTCGAAAAGCGAACTCCTAAAATAGGAAGGTAGCGTCGACACTAAGCTACGAGATTTTCTTCCGACGAGAATGTTACAAGGGGTGAATGACACTGCACTCTCAAGGGGAACGCCCTAACCCTATGATCTGTGGCTTAATGTCTACCCTATGATCTGTTTATACGTTATAGATTATAAGGACAGCAGTTATTGGATTCTGCCTTGACTTCAAGGCTGCACCTAACGAGAAATCCCATAACCGTTTTAAGGATATATTGAAATGATGAAGCCTGGCTGAACTCTCGTCGGCCCATCCTGGGGCTCCCGGTTTTATAAGGCCCCTGCCACTACTCATTCACATGTCCTTTTCAAGGAAGAACGCCTTGGGCTTCTTTAAGGAGACAGCGAGGGATTTAATCGAAGGTGAGTAGAACCTCGCAATGTTCCACCTAGAGTAAGCCCACTTGGGCGCAGCTGCCAGTAGTCCTCCGCACGCGGGATCGCGGCGGGGAGAGGGAGGGGGAATTCACCTGGAGAGCATGGCCGCGCACAGGTGCTCGACCCCGCTCTCGGCGCACCTCCTCAGGAAGTAGACCTCGTCGAAGTCCCCCCTAGCCCTAGAGTAGGCTATGACGTCCTTGGCCTTGACGACGTCCTTCACCCCCCTTTGCTTGGAGGAGACCGCGTAAAGCGCTGCCAGGTCCTCGGGTGAGGCCACGTAGACCCTCCCCACCCCCCCGATCCTCACTAACCTCCTCCTCGAGACCGCCTCCTGGGTCAGCTTGAACGAGGGGGGGTGGACCAGGTCCACCTTGACGCCGCTCACGATCACGGTGTACTGCCAGTGTCCCACGTCGCCGGGGGTGACCCTGTACTGGGAGGACGCATACTCGATTAGCTCCGCCAGCCTCTCGTAGTCCCCCAGGTCCACCAGGAAGTCGATGTCGAGCGTGGTCTCTGGGGGAGCGTAGAAGTTCCTCGCGAACCTGCCTATTATCGCGTAGTCCGGGTAGAACCTCTCCACGAGCCTCACCGCCTTCCTGAATGCGCTCTTGTACCTCCACTCGATCCCCAAAGCTCCACACCCAGGCTCAGTGATAGCAGGACGTACTCCGCTTTCGTGGTGTTCGCGTCCTCGTCCAGGTAGTACTCCAGGTACTCCCTCACCTCCTCGTCGCTCACCCTGTACTCCCTCGCGAAGGTGAGCAACTCCTCCCACTTCCCCGCCTCCTCCCTCCTCCCCAGGTAGTACCTCCTGGGCCTCTTGGAGAGCCTATCCCACATGGTGACGTAGGCGTAGTTGCCCTTCACCTGGACCCTCATGCGTACACTATTGATTCATAGTATATAACCCTTGCTAGGGAGGTGACTCACGGCGTCAGCGCTCTAAAGCGAGGCGGGATCTCCCCCACCCTCCTACACCCCTTTAGGGGATTCCGATCACCTCGTGGGGATCGGGCTTTTGAGGCCCACTCTCCACGCGAGCTAACACAGGGATTTCGTCGGGGGATGGGGAGCCCTTCACGGGAGGGGCAGACACGGGCAACGTAGAGGGAGAGGTCCGGGAAGTGGAGGACGGGCCAGGCGCGTATTCCCCAAACCCCTCCCCCAAGCGTTGGAGCCACGGACAGGAACTACGAGTACGAGGGAAGTCTGGGTTGAACCCCCGTCCCTCCGGCCTGATCCCGTGAACATCGAATTCTCCGCTCCCACGACCATGGAGCGGTCGTTGAGGCGTGCCCCTTCGCTTAGCTCGCGTCTAGGGTCGTAGGGTCCCCGTGATCCATATAGTGTGTTGGGACAGGGCGACCCAGTTCGCCCTTCGGTGCGTGTAAGGGGTGAGGAGGTAACGTCCAAGGAGAGGTGGAGGCGATCAGAGGTACGCTGTCTCCCTCCCCCTGCCTGGAAGGCGTCGGCGAAGGTGGTCATGGTTTTCAATTCCTTTCTGGGATGCGACCCGTCATCAGAAGGTTATTGAGAAGGGGTTTGGTCTTAATCTTTCAATTCCTTTCTGGGATGCGACAGAAGTGAATGTCTGGGAGGAACGGGCTGTACCCGTTCATCCTTTCAATTCCTTTCTGGGATGCGACCGGAGGTCCTCCAATGGGGGTCCTCCAATGGGGGTGTTCCACTTTCAATTCCTTTCTGGGATGCGACAAAAAGAACGATATAAAAACGATACTAAAGTAACGTCTGTCTTTCAATTCCTTTCTGGGATGCGACTATTTGAGCACGTACTGATCAGGACCTATCACCTTCCTTTCAATTCCTTTCTGGGATGCGACACAACATAGACATCGCTGCTCAGTTGTATGCTAAACTCGGCCTTTCAATTCCTTTCTGGGATGCGACTCTAACAAAGTTTCACCCGATGACGCCTACATATACGTCTTTCAATTCCTTTCTGGGATGCGACTCGCACAACGAAAGTATTGCACAACAACAGAACAACTTTCAATTCCTTTCTGGGATGCGACTTAATAATTGGTCTAATTGCTCATCATAAATTATCCTTTCAATTCCTTTCTGGGATGCGACTTTTCGTTGTGAAAAATAATCATTTTGTCGAGAATATGAAATAACTTTCAATTCCTTTCTGGGATGCGACCGAAATAAGATAACGTAACGATGTACCGCCAAATCTTGGCACTCTTTCAATTCCTTTCTGGGATGCGACATATGAGTAATAGACTTAGCTAAGTAATACTATTACAAACTCTTTCAATTCCTTTCTGGGATGCGACTTATTCTATCTTGGTAGGAAAAGCTGTGCCACTCTAGACTTTCAATTCCTTTCTGGGATGCGACCCACCAAAGACGCCGTGAAACTCTCTAGGCACTGGGTCTTTCAATTCCTTTCTGGGATGCGACGACGACTGTCCCGGGGTTGAAACCGAAGGTGGGTCCTACCTTTCAATTCCTTTCTGGGATGCGACAGCAGGCTATACAAAACATTTGGAAGAACTAGATTTTGATTACTTTCAATTCCTTTCTGGGATGCGACAGCAGCACCCCCTGCAGCACCCAACACTCCCGAAAGCACTTTCAATTCCTTTCTGGGATGCGACCTGTCCGGAAAGCTAGCGTCAATCAAGGAGAAAAATAAAGTCTTTCAATTCCTTTCTGGGATGCGACAGAGTGTTCTAAATAATAATAAGGAAATAGATAGTGACTTTCAATTCCTTTCTGGGATGCGACAGAATATCCTTAAGCACTTCTTTGACGCCTTTCTCATCATCTTTCAATTCCTTTCTGGGATGCGACCACAGAAACTACGCCAAAAACAGCTAAACCCGCAGACCCCACTTTCAATTCCTTTCTGGGATGCGACACAATTCCCGTAGTCCTACAGATCGACGCCGACACGTCACCTTTCAATTCCTTTCTGGGATGCGACCACTTTAAGTCCCACTTTCAGAGCCATCCTCAAGGACCTTTCAATTCCTTTCTGGGATGCGACGGAAGGCCAAGAGTAAAATATACTACTTCAGCGACAAGACTTTCAATTCCTTTCTGGGATGCGACCTTCGCTACTCCTCCCCCTCAGGGGTGGAGGTATATTTGTGCTTTCAATTCCTTTCTGGGATGCGACCCATACTCATCGTCGATGAGAGGAGCGGTTTGACAGTGAACTTTCAATTCCTTTCTGGGATGCGACAAACTGGCGAGGTCATAGAGGAGAGAGTTATCGATCTGCTTTCAATTCCTTTCTGGGATGCGACTGCACGAAGACCGGGCACGTCTGGTTTGCCGTTCTTCCTTTCAATTCCTTTCTGGGATGCGACAGTAAGGGTCATTCGTTTGGGGATAAGGTACGTTCACTTTCAATTCCTTTCTGGGATGCGACGATATTCGAAAGTTGGGAAGGGTACAAAGCCGTTCTCCAGGCTTTCAATTCCTTTCTGGGATGCGACTCCCATGCTCCGCCTTTTGTCGCAATTGTTGGAATTTTCTTTCAATTCCTTTCTGGGATGCGACAACGACAACTACCACATCACCGATTAACAGTATATCTTTCAATTCCTTTCTGGGATGCGACGTTTGTAAAGACTGATGATCCTGCAGAACTGAACACTTTCAATTCCTTTCTGGGATGCGACAGAACTTTTTCCCAATTGTTGGATTCCAGCAAATTCTCTTTCAATTCCTTTCTGGGATGCGACATCTGGGGGTCTGGGGAGGACCCCCTGGAGGCGGTTTACTTTCAATTCCTTTCTGGGATGCGACATAAAGAAAAAAGTTTAACGACAAAAGGGCTATACCAAACTTTCAATTCCTTTCTGGGATGCGACTTTTATTTATTTTTCTCACTTCTATTTATTATTCCGTCCTCTTTCAATTCCTTTCTGGGATGCGACTCTTCTTCGAGTTATCGATCTACCTTTTGTTGAACCTTTCAATTCCTTTCTGGGATGCGACTCGAAGCTAAGAAAGTCCTCACGTCTGCGTACAAACCTTTCAATTCCTTTCTGGGATGCGACCCCGGAAAAGGTTTCAGTGTCACATAAGCGAATAGCCTTTCAATTCCTTTCTGGGATGCGACTTGGGAATTACGGCAGAAGGGAATCTATAGATACTGTAACTTTCAATTCCTTTCTGGGATGCGACTTGGGAATTGGTGAAGAAGGTTGAGGAATTAGACAAGACTTTCAATTCCTTTCTGGGATGCGACGCAATAGTGAAGGACGGCAAGCCAGTGTGGGCCCTACGAACTTTCAATTCCTTTCTGGGATGCGACCAGTTTATATCTATCAAGTCAGGCCCCAGGGCGTACTCTTTCAATTCCTTTCTGGGATGCGACAATTTGAGGGGGGAGAGAAGAGGTGCCTTAAGTGGCTTTCAATTCCTTTCTGGGATGCGACTTCGTTGTTCTGATTGCGTCTTACTATCGTTGTTCTGTCTTTCAATTCCTTTCTGGGATGCGACCTATCGCGATAAACTCCCCTAGATGGGGCGGGACATCTTTCAATTCCTTTCTGGGATGCGACAGGTGATTTTGGGTCTACCGTCCGCGCCGGGGAAGTCATATCTTTCAATTCCTTTCTGGGATGCGACGGAAGAACTGCTTAAGGTAGTCGTAGGCGACGATTAACGCTTTCAATTCCTTTCTGGGATGCGACGTAGTTTACACGCAGATCCTCAGGAAAATAGAGGAAGATACCTTTCAATTCCTTTCTGGGATGCGACTTGAGATGTTTTTCAGAGAATGGGTTAGAAAGAGTAGGACCTTTCAATTCCTTTCTGGGATGCGACCTGCTCCAGCAGCTTTGTAATTACCTCCTTCTCCCGGGGGCCTTTCAATTCCTTTCTGGGATGCGACACGGTGTACCATCTTCCCCATTCCACCCCGTGGAGGGTCTTTCAATTCCTTTCTGGGATGCGACATAAAGAGAAACTGCTGGGATAAAGACACGAAGCAATTTTACTTTCAATTCCTTTCTGGGATGCGACCCTATGTTCCTTTCCTTTCCTATTGCCGGTGCCTTGTGGCTTTCAATTCCTTTCTGGGATGCGACCTGGGAATTCCGTCATGGAGGCGATCTACGACGCCTCCAAAAGGTGCTTTCAATTCCTTTCTGGGATGCGACAAGGAAGGTGAAAAGGAGTGGGAATACGCTATAATACCGACTTTCAATTCCTTTCTGGGATGCGACAGAGATCCTCTTCCCACATACTGCCTCCATTTTCCTCTTTCAATTCCTTTCTGGGATGCGACAAATCTTTCGCCTGGCTTACAATTTAGATAGTGAACTTAAACTTTCAATTCCTTTCTGGGATGCGACTTACACGCCGAAGAATAACAGAGAACAGTGGTATCAACAATCTTTCAATTCCTTTCTGGGATGCGACTTAATAATGCCACTTATAGGCACAGTTATTTATCTGTCACGGCTTTCAATTCCTTTCTGGGATGCGACGCATCGACCAGGGCCAAGTTTTACTGACTATGGAAAATTCTTTCAATTCCTTTCTGGGATGCGACATTATAAGGCAGGAGACTAATCCGGCCACGGGCCGGAAGACTTTCAATTCCTTTCTGGGATGCGACTTAATAATTGTAACTGTCTGCTAACTTGTGATAATCTTTCAATTCCTTTCTGGGATGCGACTTATGTAGATGACGAGGAGGGGGGAAACCCCTTCCAGGGCTTTCAATTCCTTTCTGGGATGCGACCTATTCTCATAACCACAATGCATAGTCCAAAAAAGTTACTTTCAATTCCTTTCTGGGATGCGACCCAGGGTGAATAGGATGGCAAGAAAGAAAAACCAAAAACTACTCTTTCAATTCCTTTCTGGGATGCGACTGAAAAACTAACTTGTGATCTTTTATTACAAGCTTTTGGTTACTTTCAATTCCTTTCTGGGATGCGACTTTTTGTTAACTTCAATCATTCCTGTGATTGCATTCTCCTTTCAATTCCTTTCTGGGATGCGACCCCACGAACCCGTTCCAGCAGTTCTTCAACGACGTCGCCTTTCAATTCCTTTCTGGGATGCGACAGAACCTAAAGCAGAGGCTATTTGCGACTCTGTTATGTTCCTTTCAATTCCTTTCTGGGATGCGACTGAGATTTAACTTTATCCAAAAGCTGGGATGAACTGCTCACTTTCAATTCCTTTCTGGGATGCGACGTGGAGAAGCCTCTCCACTTCGTCCTTCTCGCATGTGCAGTCTTTCAATTCCTTTCTGGGATGCGACTTGAGTTTTAACTTTTTTATTCACACCGTAACAGTTGAGGACTTTCAATTCCTTTCTGGGATGCGACCTTGCATGGCAAAGCTTTCACGTACGTGAAAAGGGTAAACTTTCAATTCCTTTCTGGGATGCGACATTTAAAATGCGTTCATTATCACGAGGATTATAAAACTTTCAATTCCTTTCTGGGATGCGACTTGAATGTAGAAAGTTTACTGACCAAGTGTTGAACTGGCCTTTCAATTCCTTTCTGGGATGCGACTGTAACGCTATTTTCTACCTTCCAGACACTCACCTTCTCAGCTTTCAATTCCTTTCTGGGATGCGACCAAATGAGACACCTATATTTGTAATATATGACATCTTTAATAACTTTCAATTCCTTTCTGGGATGCGACTGACCTGCTACATATACTTCACTGTAAAAATTTCCCTTTCAATTCCTTTCTGGGATGCGACATTAAATTTATGAAAAATTAGTAATAAAAAATTATTCTGCTTTCAATTCCTTTCTGGGATGCGACTGGAGTTAATGCACTTCTGAATATGGATACTCTGTCAGACTTTCAATTCCTTTCTGGGATGCGACTATAAATGGTGAGTGGATTGGAAATCAATATCCAAATACCTTTCAATTCCTTTCTGGGATGCGACCCTTACTTCGCTCCAAAGGTTGGATACATCAGCACCCTTTCAATTCCTTTCTGGGATGCGACAATCCCCGTGTGGGAGAAGGGAAGATGGGATAATGATAGGCTTTCAATTCCTTTCTGGGATGCGACCTATACATCTTTACTTACTCTACAGGCTGGAAATCAATCTTTCAATTCCTTTCTGGGATGCGACTACGAATCGAGAAAAATCCGGAGACCGGGCGAATGAAAACTTTCAATTCCTTTCTGGGATGCGACCTGAGGGTATACTACACGAAAGTCCTGAATACCTATTCTTTCAATTCCTTTCTGGGATGCGACAATAACTTGTTCAATGCCTGCAACTTGATAAAATAAATTTCTTTCAATTCCTTTCTGGGATGCGACCAGATTTGAAGTCCTTTATGGCGAAATTGAAATGTTCTTTCAATTCCTTTCTGGGATGCGACGTAAATGATGATGAGCAACAAGAAATTGCTCAGGCTTAGCTTTCAATTCCTTTCTGGGATGCGACTTGTATTATGTAAATTAAGCGATTGATGCACTGCTGGGCCTTTCAATTCCTTTCTGGGATGCGACTAATAATAATTGATGAAGCTCATCATACCCCTGCCAATACTTTCAATTCCTTTCTGGGATGCGACTTCTAATTTACCATTATAATCGTTTGCATCCTTAAAACTTTCAATTCCTTTCTGGGATGCGACCTGGAAATACCGATTTTGACAATATTGTTAAAATGTATCTTTCAATTCCTTTCTGGGATGCGACCATTCCTCACTCACGATCTTCATGTGTTCTCATTGATCTTTCAATTCCTTTCTGGGATGCGACTCGAGTTGGATAGTTATTATGACTATCCAACAACAAACTTTCAATTCCTTTCTGGGATGCGACATTTAGGAAGATGTTGATTAAGGCTTATTATAAGCTTAACTTTCAATTCCTTTCTGGGATGCGACATGAATTTACAGTAGCGATACCGTTTTCTCCTCCAGACTTTCAATTCCTTTCTGGGATGCGACATTTCGCTTGGAAATATTGTATCTTCTGTATATTTTACTTCTTTCAATTCCTTTCTGGGATGCGACGATTGTTTTTGGTGTGCATATTGATAAGGAGTTAAAGCTTTCAATTCCTTTCTGGGATGCGACGTAGGAAATTAACCTCCACGTGCTGAGAAATAGAAGGGAAAACTTTCAATTCCTTTCTGGGATGCGACGACATTTTTTGTCGTCACTCTCGACGACACCACTACCTTTCAATTCCTTTCTGGGATGCGACTTCTGCTCCATGAAGAAAAAAGTGACTTCGACGGTGACGACTTTCAATTCCTTTCTGGGATGCGACAGGCCCCAGGGCGTCCTCGACACTTTTTATCTCGCTACATTCTTTCAATTCCTTTCTGGGATGCGACTAAACTATGAGCCTTGAAGCGTTAGCAGGCCCTATCCCCCTAACTTTCAATTCCTTTCTGGGATGCGACTTAGCTTCATCAGAGATCTGCATTTATCGTTTTTCTCCGCTTTCAATTCCTTTCTGGGATGCGACCGTGAAGAGGGCGTCCAAGTAGACGGGGGTATCTCTGTTCACTTTCAATTCCTTTCTGGGATGCGACGGACGAAAGGAGACTTTTTAGGTTATTCGATTATATAACTTTCAATTCCTTTCTGGGATGCGACTCAGAACGAAGGAGAGGAAGACGAAGTGAAGGAGTAGAGCGTCTTTCAATTCCTTTCTGGGATGCGACTTGAAGAACACAATTTTCAGGGCAGTCCTCAAGGATGGACCTTTCAATTCCTTTCTGGGATGCGACCGAGCTTAATGTAATCGGAGACAGTGTTGACCTTAACTTTCAATTCCTTTCTGGGATGCGACGGGG
>Ga0208662_100576_pt1 | contig 13299 bp, 13 predicted proteins | sample OSPB_host_MetaG_FD_187136 | JGI IMG/M metagenome (GOLD analysis project Ga0208662, IMG submission 187136) | Hot spring microbial mat communities from Yellowstone National Park, Wyoming, USA - OSPB_host_MetaG (SPAdes) (version 2) | ecosystem: Environmental > Aquatic > Thermal springs > Hot... | reverse complement strand
GTACTAGCTAAGGTTGATGGGGAGATAAAGGACATAAGGGTTAGTTATACTGGAGTTTCAGATAAACCCTTTAGACCCTTCGAGTTAGAGAAGACGATAATAGGTAGTAAACCATCACTCGAACTGATCAATAAGTTCGCAGAGCAAGTCATAACATTGGTAAAACCCCCATCAGACTCGAGGGGATCGTCTGAATATAGAAGGAAAGTTATGAAAATTTTAACAATAAACACGCTTAAGGAGGTGTTAGGTGTTGTTAGTTAGACCAGGTGAAAAAGTAAAAATTAGGGTTAAGGTAAACAACGTGTGGTACGAAAGGGAAGTAGAGCCTAGAATGTTATTAGTCCACTTCTTAAGGGACGAACTAGGGCTTACTGGAACTAGAATAGGGTGTGATACTTCAACTTGCGGAGCTTGTACAGTGATAATGAACGGGAAATCCGTTAAGTCTTGCACAGTGCTAGCTGTTCAGGCTGACGGTGCGGAAATATTGACAATTGAAGGTTTGTCACAAGACGGGAAATTGCACCCAATACAAGAGGCATTTAAGGAGAATTATGCCTTACAGTGCGGGTACTGTACACCGGGTATGATAATGCAAACATATTATTTGCTCAAGGATAACCCCTCCCCCTCAGAAGAGGAGATAAGAGATGGGTTACACGGTAATATATGTAGGTGTACCGGTTATCAGAATATTATAAAAGCCGTAAAAGACGCTTCTCAGAGGTTGAGAAAATGACTTATGTAGGTAAACCAGTTAAAAGGCTATATGACGATAAGTTTGTAACCGGTAAATCTACTTACGTAGATGATATACAAATCTCAGCACTATATGCTGGCTTTGTAAGAAGCCCTTATGCACATGCTATCATAAAGTCGATTAGCTTAGAAGATGCCTTGAAAGTACCCGGGATTGTGGCAATATATACGTATAAGGATTTAGAACCGCTTATAAAGCAAGGCATAGGAATATGGCTTACTTATGAAGACCCCAAGTTATGGAAATTTATACCTAGGAAACCTCTAGCCGATAAAAAAGTCAGATACGCTGGAGAACCGGTGGCAATGGTTATAGGGACTGATAAGTACGCTGTAAAGGACGCTATAGACAAGGTCACCGTAGATTACGAGAAATTACCAGCTGTAATTAAAATGGAGGAAGCTTTGGAGGATAAAGTCATAGTACATGAAGAATTAAAGACTAACGTGGCTTTCGACCAGAGTTACTCTGCGGGAAATGTAGATGAGGCCTTCAAGAACGCAGATAAAATCATAAGTGTCGAGATTACTAACAAGAGGTTAATCCCCAACCCCATGGAACCTAGGGGTATAATTTCCAGATATGAGGGCGGTAGTTTAACAATATGGTACTCAACTCAAGTACCTCATACTGCGAGGTTCGAATTCTCAAAGATTTTCGGTGTGCCGACATCAAAAATCAGGGTGACAATGCCAGATGTAGGTGGAGCCTTCGGAAGTAAAGTTAACATCTTACCAGAGGACGTTTCAGTAGTTGCGGCTTCAATAAAGTTAGGGAGAGCTGTGAGATGGACTGCTACAAGAAGTGAAGAAATGATTTCCTCTGAGGCTAGGCATAACACCTTCAAGGGTGAAGTGGCAGTAAAGAACGACGGTACGGTATTAGGAATAAGGGGAGAATTATCGGTAGACCTTGGTGCATATTTAACGTATACTGCACCGCTACAACCAGCAATAATCCCCCTAATGATACCTGGGCCTTACAAGATTAGGAACCTACATATAAGGAGTAGGGCGGTTTATACAAATACTCCACCAATAACTATGTATAGGGGAGCCAGCAGACCCGAGGCTACTTTCATAATAGAGAGAATAATGAGCAATGTGGCTGACGAGTTAGGGTTAGATGACGTAACTGTTAGGGAGAGGAATTTAATAAGGGAGAATGAAATGCCGTACACTAACCCATTCGGGCTAAAATATGATTCCGGGGACTACTTAGCACTACTTCACGAGGGGTTAGAGAAGTTAAGGTATAAACAGTTAAAAGAGTGGGCGAGGGCTGAGAGGGAAAAGGGGAGAAAAATAGGTGTAGGGATGGCATTCTATCTAGAAATCAGCGGTTTCGGGCCTTGGGAGTTTGGAGAAGTAAGGGTTAGTGAGACTGGAGACGTTTTAGTAATTACTGGTGGGACTCCTCACGGACAAGGAAGTGAAACTGCAATAGCACAAGTAGTAGCTGATGAGCTTCAAATAGACATAAATAGGGTAAAAGTTGTTTGGGGAGACACGGAAACTGTAGCATCTAGTATGGGAACATATGGCTCTAGGACGGCAGCTGCAGCTGCGAGTGCAGCTAAAGTTGCTGCCAGTGAGGTACTGAAGAAGATGAAGAGCATAGCTGCAAAAATGCTTAAAGCGGATGTTGAGGAGATCGAGTATAAGGAAGGGGTATTCAGAGTAAAGGGAAGCGAAAAGAGCGTAAGTTGGGATGAAATTGCGAATTATGCTTATAGCAGTAATGAACCCGGAATTTATGCTCAAGTTACCCTACCCGGAGATGTGACGTTCCCCTACGGAGTTCACGTGGCAATAGTTGAGGTAGACGATTATGGGATAGCTAGAGTTTTAGATTATAAGGCTTATGATGATATAGGGGTTGTAATTAACCCACCTTTAGCTGAAGGACAAATACACGGCGGAGCCACTCAAGCTGTTGGACAAGCGTTATATGAGGAGGCGATGATTAACGATGATGGCCAATTAGTTGTGACTTATGCTGATTACTTCATACCTACTCCCGTGGAAGCACCTAAATTTGAATCGTATTTCGCTGAAAAACCACACGTCTCAGCATATCCTACTGGAGCTAAGGGGGTAGGCGAGGCAGCATTAATAGTAGGTCCTGCCGTAATAGTAAGAGCTTTAGAAGACGCTGTAGGCAAGAGGTTTAACCACACACCAGTTAAGCCCGAAGAGATATTAGGTTAATCAGGTAATTTTTTCTTTTCCCTCTTCTCTCTATTGTATTGACTTGTCACGTTTTACTCAGAAAGAACATAACGTTAAGTTTACAATCCTCTTCTCCTTAAAGGTCATTGGATAATTAAAGGAAATGGGGCTTAACTTCATGAAACAGTGTAAAAAACAAATCATTGGAGTTTTATGCTCTTCATTGGAGACATTGGGCTAATACACCAAGGAATTGGACTGAGGAAACTGAAAATTCAGAATCATATATCTTTCCTCTTAAATGCTAAATATCCTATTACTAGAGGGACAACTATCCACAATATAGTAGATAACAACTCTAACCCCACGTTGACGCTTATGGTAGATCCCTCCAAATAAGACTGTATTGCCTGGGATATTGAAGCTGGGACTATGTAATCCTCTATTAAAGTATAATTACCGCTCATAAACCCGATCACTGGTATCGCTATTTGAATAATAATATATGTAGCTATCCCCAACCCTAATGTTGTCCCACCGGATTTTATTAATGAAGCGTACATATAAGTTATTGATAAGTAAGTAAGGAGTAACGTCATAGGGATTATTGAAGCTAATAATATAAACTGCGGAGATAAATACAACCCCGCTATTAATATGAAAGCCACATTAGGGGATATATTGATCAAAAACGATGCAATTATTGCCGTTATAGCATTTGCGGAAAACCTGGTCATATACAGTTCACCCTTAGTAATTGGTCTGGCTAGGATAAACTCCAACGCGCCAGTGTCTCTAGGCTTAGCGAACATCGCATAAGCTAAATAAATTACCACAAATGGGAAGAAATCTAAGAACAACCCCATGGCACTAAAATAACCGGTTACAATTTCTGTATACAGTATTGGTGATTGTGAATAAGGAGTATTACCCGAGTATAAGTTAGATAATATACTTACATAATTAGCTTCAGAGGGTACCTCTATTGTAGTATATACAGGGGTAAACGGCTTTAACGAGAAATTATACTCCTTCAAAACAACACCACTGGAGTTAACAGCTAGTACATTTGAATTAGCTTGAAGGAAGCTTAAGCTAACATTTAGACTCTCGTAAGTAAACATAACTAGGTGGTTATGATTCATAATGGCAATGAATATTGGATCATAAGGAGAATAAGGATTTGATAAACCACCTAAATCGTTAAACATTGATATGTTGGTAAACAAAACTACGTTATTAATACCCTTAGCTACGTGAATAATACCATTAATACCAACATTACCGACATATGGCCCACTAACCAAGGCTACAGACCCGCCAATAAGGCTAACATTCCTTACCATACCGTCATATTTCACAATTGCATATGAGCTATTTGAATACGGAATTGAGAGGTTAAATAAACCTTCACTTGAAGTAGTAGTATTCATTACTCCCCCACTATAATGAACACAAATAGTGGTACCACTAACTGGTTGTCCCATGTTATTAAACACTATACCGTAAACGTGTATTGTACCTAGAGGACTAATTATAGAAAACCCCGCGACGTTAAGATTTTCGTATGCTGAAGGATTAATACCCAAAATATGGAATACAGAATATGATAGCCCAAAACCACCCAATATGAACAAGACGAGAAGTAATAGGACTGATAGCCTAAGAAATGACCTCTTGAAGTCGTATAATACGGGCCTCATCACAACTCACCTCTTATGACTTTAAAGAAAACCTCCTCTAGATTTCCCCCTAACCTACTAATTTCAAGTACACCATAAGGTGTGAGTTTGGAAACTAAAACTGACATATCACCGTTAAAGTCGTGGATTAGTAAAGTGTTCCCAGAAAGTTCTGGTTTACCGAACGCTTGGGCTATTTGAACTACGTTTTCATTAACCTGATTAAGGACTACTTTAACGTCATTTGACTTTATTAAATTCCTTATCTCATTCATACTCATAACCTTCAGAATCTTACCCTGGTGAATGAAAACTACCTTATCTACTATTGCCTCAACTTCAGTCAATATGTGTGAGGAGAAAAGTATTGCTCTCCCCTCCTTCTTCATCTTTAATGCTAAGTCCCTAAAGAACTGAATCCCTTGAGGGTCTAGCCCGTTAAATACCTCATCAAATAAGAAGTTCTTGGGGTTTGAAATCAAAGAGACCGCTAAGGCAAACCTCTTCTTCATACCTTGAGAATAGGTCTTTAACTTATCCCTTTCCCTCCCACTTAGCCCAACTTCCTCAAACAACTGCTTACCCAACTTCAGTGCCTCGTCTTTAGAAATCCCGTAATAACCGGCGAGGTAAACAAAATAATCTAAAGCCCTAGCGTCCATTTCAAAAATCGGTAACTCCGGAACCCAGCCCACGTTTTTGGAAGCCTCTTTTTTCTCCTTTACTATACTCTTCCCATCAATTAAAGCATCACCAGAATTAGGCTTAAGTACTCCTACAATCGTCCTAATAGCGGTAGTTTTCCCAGCACCATTCAATCCTACAAACCCTACTATTTCACCATCTTTTACTTCAAAACTGACATTATCTAGTGCTTTCCTACTACCGAAATATTTAGTTATTCCTTCTACTACTATCATCGTATTTCAGACGTAATTTTAAATTAAAAAACTTATCCAACTAAGATTTATAGAAAGATTTATAAACTTAACTTAAGTTAAGTTAAGTAAAATGGAGATACCCCCAGACAAGATAAAAGATAAGGCAAAAGAGTTCTTAAATAAAGGGTTTAAGATGGAAATATTAAATGAAGTAGGAATAGAGAGTTATAAAATACGAGTTTCCAAAATAAATGAAAATAAAATAATCAGCATAAGGGACGGAAATAGTGTATATTCGGCTACGATAGACAGCCAAGGAAAACTAGTAAGATTAATACTAAATACTTTAGAAACTCCTTCGGAGGACGAAAGGATAGGGAAGACACTAATAATAAACATAGACAAGAATAACGCTATCTACACAGAAGGTAAAGTCGTTCTAGATAAAGGAAAGATAGGGATTGAGGCTATCAAGTCTATTGAAATAATAAAAAATGAGGAGGTAAGTCTTGAAAAGTGATAAGGTTCTTGAGAATTTAATCTTACCAAAGTCTTTCACTGAATTAAAAGAGATCACAGGTTTAAGTGACGCTGGGTTATACAAGGCCCTAAAGAAATTCACAGAGGAAGGATTAGTCCAAAAGATGGAAGACGGGAGGTACGTAATTACTGAAGAGGGTTTACGAAGGTTAAGGAACATTAAGGGAAGGTATTTTAGCGGTATGTGGGTCGAGTATTACGGTTTAGATGAGGATAAAGTTAACGAGGTGCTGAAAGTGTTAAGCAACGTTAATCGTGAGTTTTACATTAAAGTTCAAAGAAAACCTCTAAACTTAACAGAGGACTTACTGATGATAGTTTTAGCCTCGATAATAGAGGATGAAATATCAAGGAAGGAGGGAAACCCAAAGTGAATCATAACATTGAATAACTCATACCTATACCTTTTTCTAAATTTTTAAAACCACAGTCCTACTTATAGTTATGATACTTGCAACTTTAGGATCAAACAAACTGGTTACTACTTTAGACGCAATAATGACTGAACTGTTCACTGGCATAAAGCCAGATAAAATATTAATACTGAGGGAGGACAGTAATATAACTCAGCTTAACCTCTCGCCAGTACTTGAAACTCTAGGCCTGAAGAGCGAGGTGGAGATAAAGGTTTTAGGTGAGGGGATAAAGAGTTGGAGGGAGGGGTTAAAAGGGGTTAATATAGACGTTGCGGACATCACCCCCGGTAGGAAATATATGGCAATAGCGGTTCTAAATTATTCAAACGCTAGAGAAATAAGGTACGCCTATCTAAGGGAGGAAGACAAAGGATATCACATATTCGGATACGTACCATTATCGGAAATAACAGTTTACGACATTAGGACTGGTGAATCAGTAAACTATGAGGCGTTAAAGACAGTAAAGGGGGAAAAGGAGGTGACCCTTCAAGTCGACTCCTTACAAGCCCTATTGAATCTTTATAGGCTTTTAGGAAAGGTGGAATTTGATTATAACGTTTCCCAAGACGTAGAAGAGATGTGCGAGTTTAGAGCGGGGATTAAGAGGTTCGCTGAGGAGGAAGAGATTAAGTCACTAGTCGACGATTACCTCTTCTTAGCAGATACTAACGTTTACATGAAGTTAGGGGATAGGATTAGAGGGTTAACGTGGAGTAAGGAAAAAGGTGCTAGATTATTACCTTCTAAAGCAGTTTATAATGAACTTTTAGGGCATACGATTTCCACCCAGAAAGGTGTTGAGGATTTAAAATTTCACATAGCCATGGGTAGTTTCAGAAGAATACATAAACAACCGCCGGTCTCTGAAATAAGAAAAAGCGGAGACGTTGGAATTATAGAGGAAGCTAAAGCGCTAAAAAGAGAGTTAATGGAAGCATTGGCAATAATTACAGCGGACGAGAAACTCTCTATCGCAGCTCAATCTCAAGGAGTTAAGAGCATACTCTTGCATAAGATACGTAATGGGAAGGGCTATGAGGGCGAGTTCTTATACTGTTTATCAACATATAACAAAGTCAGCATATTGGTTGACGGAAAAGAATATTCTTTCCTCCCTAAGCACGAGTTTGTCGTAGATAAAATGGTAAAGGTTAATAACATCAATAAGGACTACAATTACGCGTATCTCCTCAACAAACTAGAGGGTATTTTACATCAAAAGAGTTTTTAACTAGGTAATACCGCGATAATTTGAAAAGGAAGTGTACGTTACAAATTCCGATTTATGCTTTAATTCATCATAAGAATCCATTTCTATTCTATTTTATATATGCGTTTGAATACAGTATAGACGGAATTCCATTAATTTTTATTGCTGTAGTAATTTTATTTGTGGTAATACTAATTCCGAGGATAAAGAAATAAGTACTAATATGTTCACTCGCTGTAATAGAAAAAATCGAAGTGTACTTCCATTCAATTACAGCTTATTTATCAAAAGGTATTTATGTAGAGTCCTTGCATGCTTTTTATGCGGAGATCAACATAGATTGTCATGGCCATCGAGTTATATAAACTAAATAAGGGGTAGTTATAAGCAGAGCGCCGGTGGATTATAACGTTAGGGCTGATTTAAGGGAAGGAATAATCTTCATGATTGCGCGCACTTTTATTGAAAGAAGTTAGTAATTGATAATTTAGTAAAACCGCTAAAATAAATGTGGATATAAAAGAATTAGCTTGTAAATTCACGATAGAAAACATTTTCCTGGAGTGAGGGCGTTATAATTCAAGGAGGACTTTAGCTAATTCTTCATGGCCCTTCTTACATCTCAGCACATGCTTCTTTAGTTGCTCGTAACTGCCTCCCTTAATGGGAGAATTACATACTGGACACTTATTTATATTGGCCTTACTTAGGTGGATCCTTAGAGCATGAGATGACTCGAATACCTCCCCATGGTGTATTGGACATGAACGCATAGCTTTGGGCTAAGAAGTAAAGGGCCCGCATCATCGATCTATCTATTGTTAAAGACTTTAATAAAGATTACTCTCCGTAATACTTCGTAGACTCTATCGGTAACACTAATTAGCCTAACACTTTTCGTTAGCGGTTTAATTTTAATTGAACAATACTCAGATATTAAACAAATGACTAAACGAAAGGGCCTTGAGCTCATTGTCATTAGGATTAATGAAGAGTTTGAGGGAAAAGGGTATGTAGCTTTAGATCTAATAACCATGTCGAAATTAGGTTTAGTACAAGGTGAAGCGATTGAGATCAAGGGCAGTAGGACAACAGTTGCTAATGTAAGAAGTTTAACCCAAGCAGAGTCGGAGTTCTTAATAAAACACGGCGTAGATGTTACGAGAATTATAGTCATGAATGAAATACAGATGAAGAACGCCGGCGTAAAGGACGGAGAAACAGTAATTGTCAGGCCTATACAACCGCTTAAGGCTGAAGTGGTTTACCTACTACCGGTAGACTTCCAGGGTAATCCAATAAATATAAGCGTTGATGAAAATGCTTTCTCACTCTATGTTAGAAAAGTATTAAAAGGAATTGCGATTAGTACTAACGACTTACTGAGGTTCGATTTCCCTACACAAAACGGCAAAATGGCGTTTTATTTCATCGTTAATAGGAAGAGTCCCGCTGGGGTAGTTTATATTGACTTAGACACCGAAATAAAGCTTTCGAGTAGAAGGTCTACCAGGAAAATACCGGAACTTGAAAACTGGGATCCCAAAGTATGGATAGGGAAAAGGATGGGTAGTTACACCATAACTGACTATATTGGTGAGGGAGGAAATGGTTATGTAATGAAAGCCGAGTATAAGGGACAGGAGTTCGTGATAAAGATTTTAAAGATGAACCAAGGGAGGAGTGTTAACGGGGTAACTTTGGATCTTCACTCATACTTTACTGATTTAGCAAAAGAGGCGTCTAACCTCATCTTACTGTCAAACCATCCCTCAATAGTCAAAATGTTTGGAATTTACATTGATCAAAACGTATTAGAAGAGATACTTAACGGTAATTCGAGAAAATACTTCTCAGACCCACCGAGAATAGTAATGGAGTTCATGAAGGGAGGAAGCATTTATGATCTGCTGAAGGACGATAAGTTTTATTATTCCTCGTACTGGACTAGGTGGGTTTATAGGGTAATTAAAGACGTCTCTTTAGCGTTAAAACATATTCACTCTAATGGTTATGTGCATTCAGATATAAAACCGCAAAACATTTTCCTAACTTCTAAGCCCCAAAGAGTTGAGGACTTACAAGGGATAGGGGTAAAACTAGGCGATCTGGGTAGTGCAGTGAGGGTGGGAGGGCGAATAAACCAGTTAACAATAGAATACGCACCTCCAGAGGCTTTTGTAACAACTGCAAAACCCATTTTTGACATCTTCTCCTTAGGAATTACTATGTATGTTTTGCTAAATAGGAGCATTGACAGACCAGATTATGACGAGATGAATAGGGCTTTCGATTGCTACGTTAATGGTGATATGAAATGCGTAAATGAAATGGTGGAAAAGGCTAAAGTAAAGCTAGCTAACTGGAATTTAAGAGTTCCTAAAGAGGTTGAGCCCTTAATAGGGCTTATGCTTTCTCCAAACTATAACCAAAGACCTACAGCGGAAGAAGTTTATAAATATCTTTCCTCTTTCACATAAATAGTGTCTTCTTGCCCTTAAACGGTAGACCCAAAATCTAATTAGTAAAAATAATTTTTATTTGTTATTAGCGGTTCGTAAAGATTTAATGTAATTAGTTAGATAATTACATGATAATTTTTATAAATTTCTAAGTACCATATTAGATTTTTTATATTTCTACAAAGATAGAGTGAGGTATATTATTGTAAATTAGGAAATGATAAAGATATTTATGATAAAATCTGCTTTATTTGTATCAGTTATTTAATACATTATTCTTAATGCTCTCTATTATAAGTATAATAAAATATATCCCTTATAAATAAAAATATGAGGTTTAGCTTTGAATTTATATTTGTAGTACGATTTTGGGTCTACCGGACTATGGGAGGGCAATCGCTACCCCTTCTTTCAAGGGACTAGACTTAGATGATAGTCCCCTCTTGGAGGGCTCTCTGGCTGCTGAGTTGATGGTGGGAACTCTCCGCTGGCGGAAGGAAATCAGCTATTTCCGATAATCTAGGGATTTTGCAGTATTTTTCTAAATACTTCGTATAATTTACTCATATTTTCCACAAATTCGTCATTTTTTACAAGATTCTTAATAATTTGTACCTTTATTTCTAGAAAAGAAATTATATCGTCTTGATGTTCCCTAACGTCTTCTAATAATTCCTTTCTTGTAATATATGCGGGATTGGATGATATACTATATCTTGTAATAGCCGATAAAGGCTCTAAATAAGAGGCTAATAAAATCATATCAATAAATTCCTTTATCGACGTCTCTGTCATGACAAATGAGAAATTAATAATGTAAGGATTTTTCGCCAATTGAGCAAGAACAGCATCGCTTAAATTAAGTTTTCTACACGATTCTTTATCATTATTAATACATTTTACAAATAATTGTAAAATCTCTTTCATTAACTGACTTAAATTAAATAATTTTTCACATTTTTTAACAATTTCCCAAAGAGTTTCCCATTTCCTGTTCTTAATGGAACTTGTAATGAAATTCTCAACTGATTTTAAGCACTTTGCTATTCCTTCATTTCCTAGATATCTTCTATAGTTTCGTTGAGTCAACTCAAGTAGCTCTTTAAGATTAGATTCCTTTATCGGCTCGTGTCCTAATTTCTCAATCTCCTTAAGGCTCACGCTCTTTTTTATGAGATTTCTCGCATTATTAATAATCTCTTGCATTTCCCTTGGATGCTTTATTCCAAAATTGCTCATTTCTGCAACAATCATAAAGGGCAATAATATAATCCCTGCATATATCAAAAGTAATCCCTTTGATAACTTCTCAACGGCTTGTTGCAAATAATTTATCTTTCTATTTTCGTATTTTTCAAATTCTTCCTTAGTAATTGAACCTTCCTTAAGTAATTTCTCGTATTTATTCCTTATATTTTCTCTAGCATCTAATGCATAATCCCAATCTACTATTCCATCTTCTATATATTCCAGAAAAAATTGATGAGACTTGGACACGAAAATTTCACCTTAAAAAATCCTGTCTTTTATTACTGAATTTACAGTATACTCTGGATACTTTACATAAACGTATTTAAGCAAATCATCAAGTGGAATTTTAAGATGAGTAACAACAAATTCGACAAAATTTTTATCTAAAGAACTAAAGTCAAAGGTAACTTTATCCGAAATTTCATAGACCTTCTTAAATCCTATAATTGCACCAGAAACAAAATCTTCCACAGCTTCTTCTTTAACCTCTACATAACCTAAATGTTTAAGCTTGTACACATCGTCTTGCAATTCTTTAGAAAAAGGTCCGAAATAATAGGGAATAAACTCGTAACCTAAATTAAAATTTAATTCTTTCTCAATAAGAAATACTAACTTCTGCAACTTTGTTGCACTAACTGAAACTCCTAAGTCCTTAGCGATCTTTAATATGCCCATTACGTAAAAGTACTTGCTGTTCACATCTATTTTTATCATATACTTTCTAATTAATCTTTCTAGTAGTCGCTTCAGCTTCTACATTGCGTAGTTCTAATTAAAGATCGCGTTATACGGTAGACCCAAAATCATATTAGAAAAAATATTTCTGATAGGATAATATCTAATTTATAAAAGATAACGGAATTTATAAGAGTGTAAAGAATTGGAGAAAGGGTTTAAGGTGAGGGAGATGGAGTATTACCACGTGAGATAGGAAGATGGTAACACCCGGTCTCCCTCACCAAAATAACATTCAACAAATAGGATATAAATTACTTTCCATGCTAAACCTTAAGGGAAAGGAGAAGAGGCGGCAAAAACTCTCATCTCCGCGTATTTACGATTCAGTAGAGAATAAGGCCAGAGCGTATGACGTATCCCCACAGACCGTGAGGAACTACGTAGAGAAACAAGGGATGGAAGTGACTGAAAAACTATTGGAAAGAGCTAGGAAAATATCCTTAGAAGTACTGAAGGGGGTAAAAGAGGTAGACCTCTCAATAGACTGGACAACCAAGACGTGGTATGGGAAACCAGTGAAAGGGCTCGGAAGTTCAGAGAAGGGAAGCTCATGGAACTACGCAACTACCAAGTTTAATGGGAAAGTACTTTTACTTGCCTACAAGTGAACGGTATGACTAAGGAAGAGATAGTGATCCTCGTGGAGCAAGTTGTTGCAATGGGGTTCAAGATAAGGTTGATAACTCTTGACGCTGGTTTCTACACAATAGATGTGCTCAACTTATTTCACAATTTAAGTATATAATTGCTGTCCCAGTTGGGGATGTTAAGGTTTATGAGGAGTTTGATGGGGATTACAAGACTAATAGTAAGTAGGAGGGATGAGCAGGTCAAGTTCAGACTTCTCGTGTACAGTAAGGAGAAGGTTAGGAGAAAGAAGAAGAGGCTTGTTTGCTAGGGCTACTAACCTCGAGATACCAAAGAGGGAAGTGTTGGATTTGTATAATAAGGTAAGAGGTCCTATAGAGACCTCCTCCTACGGGCAATCCACGCAAAACAAGAGAACGAATAAAACCAAGTATTACAAGAGAAAAGGAAATAAACAAGTAAGGAGAAAAACAACATAAGCTCATAGAGAACATGGGGATAAAACCCCATTCACGAGGCTAGCTGTGAAGCCCCTAGAACGATCTAACAAGAGGGGATAAAAACCCCGAGTAGGAGGTTGTAACAAAATAC
>Ga0208662_100562_pt1 | contig 13562 bp, 9 predicted proteins | sample OSPB_host_MetaG_FD_187136 | JGI IMG/M metagenome (GOLD analysis project Ga0208662, IMG submission 187136) | Hot spring microbial mat communities from Yellowstone National Park, Wyoming, USA - OSPB_host_MetaG (SPAdes) (version 2) | ecosystem: Environmental > Aquatic > Thermal springs > Hot (42-90C)... | reverse complement strand
TGCTATAGTAATTCCAGAACCATATGGGGACGGCCCTCAAAGAGTTGCGAAATATCTTTATCAGACTGGGTTAAACTGCAGAGTTATTGTAGTTGAAAATTTAACATATGAGAATGAGATAGAAAGGCAATACGATAGTTTATTATCATTAATAAACGATAATCATACCTTCAGTGATCTAACGATAATGGCTATATTTCTTAAATGATATAACTTATGTAGGCAACGTTTGAATAAGTTTTTGAGTAAGTTATTAGAATTTATGATACTGATACTCAAGGTATTAGTACACTACGTTGCGTATTATAGATTTTTTACAAACACAATATACATGAGAAAGTAGACATTCCATACCCTATAATAAAGGATGATCTATATTTGTAATAATCTAATCACACGCAATATAAACCGGTAAAACTTTGAGATAAGAACAATTTTATTAAGTCCTAAGTCAATATCAATCAAAGTTATAAGACTTGAACTTAAAATAATAAATAACGGAGAGTTGGCCGCTGAAGGTTATTTAATGCAAGTAGCAACAAATCCGAAGATTTGAAATCTGTGAAACTTACCAAAGGAGATATTAAATAACTCTTTCTATAACAATTCAAACATTTTTTAAATAATCTTCTTGGCAATTTGATACTAACAAGTAGCATATTTAATCATATTTATACCATCACAGCTTTTAACCTGGCTTGGATGCGCAGAGTAAGCAAGTTGAGGATGCTATAGTTTCCAAAGTCCCACGAGAGGTTATGAGTTGACCAACTTCCTCGGTATTAGTATTATGAGTGCTGGTACAATTTATGCTTAGTTCGGTGATATTATCGGTTTCCAGATTCAAAGATTTCCAAGACTTATGCCAGTTACGCTCCTAGGACCAAGCAGAGCGAGTCTATCCTTGTATGATTACTGGTAACAAATATTTGTAGAGGGTTCTGTTCCTCAGCACAAGGGTTGCCAAGAATTATGAATTCTTCAAGGACTTTTACGATAAGCTTGTTGAGCGGGATAAGAATGCTGTTATTGTTACTTATGCTTTGGCATGTAAGCTTACGGTTGTAGTTTATCATGTTTTGAAGGACGGTGTTTACAAGGGTGTTGTTAAGAAAAGTAGGTTGCTTAAGCGCAAGGGTGCTGAATCTGACAAGTACAATGTCAAGTCTGCGTTTGACTCATCGTATTCATAGTTCTGTTAGGGCGATAGCGGTAATGCCTGTAACCAACAGAGAATATGACATAATACCCTAGTGTTGTACTAATAGTATTTCTTTCTTTTTTCACATAGTAGCAGATTCTCTTACAAAGGCTAAACAAGTGAAGATCTACTTGTAAAATGTCATGGTGTTCTTATCAAAATAAGTCCACATCTCATTAACAACTTTGCTAACTATCCTGCTCTTGACAATTTCCTTAGCCTTATTTCAAAGATCAACAAGCTTATTAAACTATATCTTACCATAACGCTTAATTCACGTGAATACGGTACCTAGGGTCCCCAAAACTCTCGAAATAAACCTTTATACTCATTCCGTTAAATTACATCCTCAATGTTTCCTCATCCTACCACTTGGGGTGATGGTGAGAAGTGACATCACAAAGGAAATACCTAACCACAACAAAGATACCTCTGCCTACTTAAAGGCCTATTACACTTAACAACATGATGACTGCCAAAAGATGGACAACTCAAATCCTTCCTAATGACATACCTCCTACCTATAGAGTAATACCCTTTATACAAAAATAAATAGCTTAATGACAACACTTTCTAAACCTTGTTCATAGAATAGAAGAGAGTTATATAGCTTTAATAATTATTACGGTTATTATTATTTTCATATATGAAAATAATAATAGCTTTACAGTAAAGTATATATATTTTAATTTTTTATTATAAACAAGGAATGAAGTATGGTTGGTGAGAGGAAAAAATTCTCATTAAAGGACGTAGAAAGATTTGCTGAAAAATTAAGGAACTGGGGAAGATGGGGCCCTGATGATCAATTAGGTACACTAAATTATGTGACACCGGATAAGATTGTAGAAGCTGCTAAAGAAATTAAGCTTGGCGAAGTCTATTCTCTGAGTATCCTGTTTGGGCCCTCAGGTCCTTATCAGCAAGTAGGATTTAAAAGATTTAATCCAATTCACTTAATGATTGCCACCGGCACTGACGCTGCAACAGGTCAGCAAAAACTCCAATACGCTGATGATATAATAATAATGCCACTCCAATGCGCGACTCAGTGGGATGGGCTTTCACATATATTTTGGAATGGTAAAATGTATAATGGTAGAGACATGCACCTGGTTACTGTAGATGGTGCAAAGGTAAACAGTATAGTTGCATTCAAGGATAAGATTGTAGGTAGGGGTGTGCTATTAGATGCAGCAAAATGGCAGAACGTCGAAGCACTACCTAAAGGTTTTGCGATACATGCTGAGGATTTAGATAAAATAGCGGAATTTGAGGGAGTGAAGATAAGAGAAGGTGACTTTCTGGTAATAAGAACAGGTCAACTAAATGAAGCTATGAAAAGCGGATGGAGAGATTATGCGGCAGGACCAGCACCAGGATTAAGCTTAGATACTGCTGAATGGTTATGGGAAAAAAGAGTAGCAGCGGTAGCTAGTGACACATGGGGTGTTGAGGTCATACCAAATGAAGTTGAAGAGCTTTTCCAGCCATGGCACCATGTTGTAATACCAAACATGGGTTTGGTTGTCGGTGAAATCTTCTATTTAGAGGAGCTAGCAAGAGCATGTGCAAAATATAATAGATATACATTCTTCTTCGTGGCTCCACCATTACCCATAGAAGGTGCAGTGGGTTCACCTGTTAATCCACTAGCAATATTATAGGTGTTCTTATGTCAAAAGATACTAATCATACTGTTGACACCTTCACCTCATATTTAACTGCTGCAAAATTTAATCCTAACACATTAAAAGTTATTATAGTTGCAGTATTTACTGATATGTTTTAATTTTTTGATTTCGGTATTTTAAGTGTAGCATTGCCTATATGGATTAAAGTGTGGAAATTAACTGGAATTGAAATCGGACTTTTATCTACTGTGGTAGGAATAGGCGCTGTAATTGGTTCATATTTAATTTCCCTATTAAGTGATAGAGTAGGAAGGAGAAATGGAGTAATAATAGGCATTCTTATCACTGCTGTTTCTACAGCATTGATTTCGGTGACTCCTGAAAGGAATGTAGGATATATATTGGCTATGAGATTTCTACAAGGGATAGGGATAGGCGGAGCATATTCAGTGGATTATTCCATATTGCAGGAGTTAGCGCCTAATAGATTGAGAGGTTTTACTGCGGGTCTTACCGCATCTATGATACCATTCGGGACGGCGATAGCTGCATATGCTGGTGCACTATTATTGCCTATATTTGGTTGGAGGCCTTTATTTCTTTTAGGCTTAATAATTGTTGTTATTGCTATTTTCTTAAGATTACAAATTCCAGAGACACCCAGGTTTCTATACGTTAAGGGAAAATTGGAGGAAAGTGCAAGATCTCTTGTATGGGCTATGGGTATGAATCCAAAGTTTAATATGGATAAAGTTAAGGAAGTTCAAGTTGCTATAGAAAATATGAGAAAGACTGTATCTGTTAGATTTCCATCGTTTACAGAACAAATGAAATTGCTTGTGTCATATAGAAAAGAATTTTCATTAATAACAGTATTAGGCTTTGTAATAGGCTTTGTAGGATATTCAACATATCCATTTGTTCCCACCTTCTTAGTTCTAAATTATGGTATGACAACTGCTGAAGCCGCGTTAATATATGCGTATATTTATACTGCCGCATCTATCGAGAGAATAATTACATCGTTATCATTAGACTTAGCCAGCAGAATACAAGTGCTAAGAGTTATAGCAATATTGAACATAATATTTTCTATTGGAATGATATTTACAGTAGGTACTCCATTATTATTATTTGCATTAGTTCCTGCAACGTTGGCAGGAGACGCAGCATTCCCAGCTACGATGGTTTATGCCAATGAGTTATATCCTACTAGAACGAGGGCCAGTGCTAGCGGCAATACTTATGGAACTGCAAGAATAGGGAGTATTCTGAGTACTTTTGCAATTGGCTATTATCTAGGTACTCCACCAAATATGACCAATACTGTACCAGTATGGTTAATATGTGCTATTTTGTATGCTATCTACGCTATTATGGTCTTTTCTAAAAGATTAGCTTACGAAACTAAGTATAAATCGTTAGGTATTTAACTTGATTAAATTTTTATATTTTAAAAATAAATAGTACTTGAAAATGAATGTAGCACAAGCTATTGCTAAAACTCTTAAAGAATATGATACCGAATATTTCTTCTTATTTACCGGTGGAGACCAAGCGTTATGGATATCCTTAAGAGAAGCTGGGATTAAAATGCTCTTATTCAGAAGCGAACAGGCAGCGACTTATGCAGCTGATGGTTACTCAAGAGTTTTGGGAAAAGTAAGTTTCGTTTATGGTCAATATGGTCCTGGTGTTCCTAATGTAGTCTCGGGATTGCCAGAACCCTATTGGGCTTTAAGTCCAGTTGTTTCTCTTACGACTTCGACTAGAACGCTTACAAGGGACAAATATGAATATCAAGAATTAGATCAGATACCTATGCATTACACCTTAACAAAATTTAACAAGAGCGTTATTAGGGCAGATAGAGTACCTGATTTAATTAGGGCTGCAATAAGGGCTTCTACTGCTCCTCCTTCTGGTCCATCACATCTTGAAATTCCCTCAGACCTTCTAGATATTGAGATTGGAGAAGTGCCTATATATAAAGAAAAATCCTTTGGAAAAGTTCCTTCATTTAGAGTGGCACCTGAAAAGGATTTAGTTAAAATAGCTGCCGATATATTATTAGATGCGAAAAGGCCCGTAATACTTGCAGGAATAGGAGTAAAGTGGTCCGAGGCATGGAATGATCTAAGAGAGTTAGCAGAGTATTTAAAGGTTCCTGTTGCAACTACCTTAGGCGGTAAAGGTTCTATCTCGGATTACAATCTTTTATCTATAGGAGTGATAGGTAGATACTCCAGGAAAAGCGCTAATGATATTGTCCAAGAAAGCGATACTATAGTGGCTATAGGGACAAGATTGGGACCCTTTGAAACAGATACTTACCGGGTCATACCCCGTGATGCCAAGATAGTTCATGTAGATATTGATCCTATAGTTTTGGGAACTAACTATCGAGAAGAAGTAAGTATTTATGCTGATGCTAAACTATTTTTGATGGAATTGCTTGAAGAAGTAAAGAAAAGAACTAAAATGAGAGACATTAATAGTTGGACCAAATTTGCTATCGAGACTACTAATAAATGGAGAGAATCTTTCATTAATATAGTTTCCTCAAGCAGTAGTTCTCCTATACATCCGGCAGTAGTTTTTGCTATTTTAAATGAAATATTACCAAAGGATACTATAGTGGTTGCGGATACAGGATATATGGCTGCTTGGAGTGGCTCGTTATACCTTGTTAAGGAGTCTGGAAGGAATTTCTTAAGAGCAAATGGTTCATTGGGATGGGCATTACCAGCTTCCATAGGCGCCGCTTTGGCAGCAAAAGGTAAAAATGTGATCTGTATTATTGGAGATGGCGGTATTGGTTATCATATTAGTGAAATTGAAACACTTATTAGACTAAAGATAAACATTAAAATATTAGTCCTTAATAACCGCTCTTTAGCTTTTGAATATCATGACCAAAAATATAGATATGAAACAGTTGTACCTGAAGTAAATGATTTTGCCGACGTAAATTATGCAGAAGTAGCAAAAGCGTTTGGAATTCAAGGAATTAGGATTCAGAATAAATCGGAGCTTAAGCAAAACCTTATAACTGCATTATCTTATGAAGGACCAGCACTTTTGGAAATAATAGTGGATAAGGAAATTCCAGCACCAGTAACCATATATGAAAGGGCTATAGGAGGAAGATTATTATAATTATCATAAATTATAATAATATAAACAAAAAATTTTTCTTACTTTATTATTTTCCAGATGAGACTTATTTAGCCAGCGCATACGATTTGCCCCTTCTTTTTTACACTTCTACAATTTCTTTCAAATCACCTCATGACTTTTTCATGCTAACATCTCCAAAACGGTGTCGATTTTACCGTTATTCTTCATTATCTCTTCCCATTTGTTCTCTAACGTTTTAGGAAGCGATAAGTAGAAAGAATAGTTGTTAGCTTTCCAGATTTTTATTATTTTAATTTCTATTATTTTTCCATCACTTAATACTATCTTTGCGTTGAATTTTTCTCGCTTTCATTCAATAATTTGAAGAATTTCTTAGGGCATCACTATATACTGGATTTTTCTTTCTACTTCTTTAGTTTCACGACTTTTCGTTTAGGATATAGAGCTTATCTAGCAGATATGCTACCGTTTTATTCATTTGTCATAATATTCGTATTGCAATAAGGTGCGCAACACTATCGCAACATGTTGCAACTTGTCGAAACATTTAATTTTCATTATATTATTAATATAAATATGTCTAAGGAAAGTGATATGTGGACAACAATCACTTAACTATTCAACAGTATGGGTAAATTCTCAAATTCAGACATTATGGGAAAGGTTAGGAATACCTATTGAAAACCGGTATAAAATGACGAGGACTTTGCAGAATTAGAAACTGAAGGAAAAATAGCAAATATTGGAAAGGACGAATAAAGTTGTATTGACAAACAAGACGCAAAAATGTTATTGAAATGGCTTTAAAAAGGTAGGTATAATGAGAAAGTTAGTCATCAAGTATTGTTGAAGCAGTTTCTCGATGAGGCTAGTAGTCCTGAAGCTTTTCATATCGGTATTAACGTTAAGAATATTATTGTTGAAGATAAGTCAGTTATGGAGGAAATAATTAGAAAGCTAAGAAGGTAGGTTCTTATTATAAACTACTACTCGGTAAGGGACCTCTTAAGCTTGACTATATCGAAATGCCGAAGAGCGCGTTCATCTTAAGCAAAATTCTCACGTGTGAAAGTGTTGGCGAATTGATTGGCAAATTACTAAAACAATATAAGACCTATCATGGCGAAATAATTGAAAGGGAGAAAGATGATCCAGGTTCCACCACTTTATTGATCATTCAACCAGTCACACGGTTCCACTGTTCTATTTAGCTATCGCATTATCGATACTTACCGCTAATGTAGATAAGCTTAAGGTAATTTATAATATAGAACATGAACGTTATAAAGATGTCTGTGAAGCAGTTAAATCTATACTTGTAATGATTGAGGAGAGGATAATTAAACATCTACCCATGATACTAATAAACGGTTCTAAGAAAAGTTGGTAATAGGAAACTTTACAGTATTCCTCTTCGTTATTTGGCAAGTTTTGCGCTCTTTTACTGCAGAACATATAAGAGGTTCTAGCCCGCTATACAGCTTCAGCAATTGCGGTGAAGGGTGTGGCGAAGAACGAGAGTTACGTGGTTCACATTGAACCTTATATATTCAGAGTGTATGAGGGTCATGAATCAATGTTGACCTATACTATACTTAAAATTTGGCCAAAATGTTTAATACTGAACGCAACAACGGTTTGTGGTTTAGGGGAATTTTGGGGACAAACCGTTATCTTTATGGTTACGCTATTTATTAAAAAATTACCAAAACTCGTTCTTATTTACCGTCTACTTAAATACTTTAATCAAACTTTCAAGTATTTATTTATAAGAAATAAGCAATGCTACGATTTTGCGTAGAACGCTAATCGATTTTAAACCGTTAAATTTATTCTTAAGTTTTATACTATTAAATATATGACAATAGACTTAAGATTAGACTTAAGGTTAAAGAATTATGTAAACGGAAGGTTTGTGGAGAGCAGAGCTACGCAATACAAGGACGTAATAAACCCCGCTACCTTAGAAAAGGTAACAGAAGTATCATTTTCGACTAAAGAAGATGTTAAGGAGGCCGTTGAAAGTTCATACGAGGCTTTCAAGTCTTGGAGTGAGATCCCAATAACAGAAAGGATAAAATACCTTTTCAGGATGCGGGAATCAATAATAGTACATCAGGACGAAATAGCGAGGTTTATCGTGCAAGAGCACGGAAAAACGTTGAGTGAAGCTAAAGGGGAGATCAGAAGAGCGTTGGACAATATAGAGGCATCAGTTGCCGCAGTATACCACATAATGGGAAGGAATAACGTTGACATTTCAAAAGGTTTGGACGAGGAATTAATTAACGAACCGCTAGGGGTGTTTGCATCAATCATTCCCTTTAACTTTCCGGTCATGATTCCCTTCTGGTTTTTGCCTTATGCTATAGCTACTGGAAATACGATAATCATAAAACCCTCACCGAGAACCCCTATGTCCTTCACTCTAGTAATGAAGATCTTTCACGAGGAAGTGAAGTTGCCCCCTGGTGTTGTTAATTTGGTTCACGGCGATAAAGAGGCTGTTGATGCTTTATTGGAACATAAGTTGATTAGGGGTGTAACTTTCGTAGGGACAACACAAATAGCTAAGTACGTGTATGAAAAGGGAGCCGCATTCGGTAAAAGGGTTATTGCGCAGGCTTCTGCCAAAAATTTCGTTTTGGTCATGCCAGATGCGAATCTTCAAATGTCGATACCTAACATAGTTGAGTCCTTTTACGGGAACGCCGGCCAGAGGTGTTTAGCTGCTGCGAACTTGGTAGTACTTAAGGAAAACTATAGAAAAGTGTTGAACTGGTTTATTGAAGAAGCGAAGAATTACGTTTTGGGCTATGGGTTGGATGAAGGAGTAACAATGGGTCCCATGAACAGTAAGGAAGGCAAGGCAAGGGTGTTGAGTTACCTCTCAAAGGGGTTAGAGGAAGGGGCTAAGCTGGTTTTGGACGGTAGGACGTTTAAGGTGAAGGGCAGTTATCCAGAAGACAACTTCATAGGGCCCTCAGTATTTGATAACGTCAGTCCTTCAATGGAAATTGCCCAGGAGGAGATTTTCGGCCCCGTAGCCAGCGTAATAGAAGTATCGAGTTTTGAGGAGGCGATAGATGTTATTAACTCCAGCAGGTATGGTAATGCTGCCTCTATATTCACGAGTAGTGGGAAATATGCTAGACTTTTTAAGAAATACGTTAAAGCAGGAAATATAGGAATCAACGTAGGGGTAGCACAACCTATTGCATGGTATCCATTTGCAGGTATGAAGGAGTCCCACTTTGGGGATCTACATGGACAAGGTGGTCAAGACTATATATATTTCTTTACTGACAGAAAGGTAGTAATATCCAGATGGTGGTGACTGATCGGGGACGAATTAGGTACCAATGAAATGAGCACTCTTTGGACATTCTGCATATAATTTTATATCTATAAAAAGCGATTCTTTTAATACTACAAGAAAAAATTATCAATTAAAGGTCTATCCTTTTAACTCTCTCAGCTAATAGACCTATATAGGTGTGCCGAATTACTAAATTTACGCGTAATAAGTTAAAACATATTTAGCAATAATCTACACGTAATATTTAATTATTAAAATAGAGCGTAACCTTTTTATCTTTATTTTGAAATTAATAAATTTTAATTAGAATAAGTCTTAAGCTTCATCTCAATTGTATATTCATTGTTTAAGTTATACCAGCTATGTTGTTTACTGGGTTAACGTTATGAAACCTTGCTTAAAGAATGTTATTCTCTATAACACATAGACGGGCGAGAAATTAAGGGCAGTGTATACCATTAAGTAATATTGCCTTACGTTCCAGCCACCTAAGAGTAGAACTAATAACTTTCTCATGGTCTCCCTGAAATCACACTTATCTATAGGAAAATCCTGAGAATGTGTCCTATACTCTACAGTTAATGTATTTCCTATTCCAATTATGACCAGTAGATTAAAAACTCTTGATTGCAGGCTTAATAACTTGAAATAAGAAAAATAGAGCTAAACAAATACAAAAAACTATCCTTATCGCAACACCTATGAGTCCTATTATGGATTCAATCAGATTAAACTCGAGAATCTTGATGAAAATCATAGTAAATGGGACTAAATTTGGAGCCTAAAGCGAGAGTAATACGAATGGTTCTTGAATTTGATACAATGTGAAATATACGTTTGTTGCAACATAAATTATATTACCAATCACACCTAAAACAGCTCCTACACTTGATACCGCTATTAAAAGACCAATTGCCAATATTTATTACTGGACCTATATCAGAGATGATTAAAGAACTACTTTTTATACCTAGTGTTATAGGCTCAGGGACCTAAAGATAGGAGTAGAAGTAATGCTAAATGCCCTGATATGAAATTGAGGAACCCTACTGGAATAACTAAGACGCTAGCAATAAGTAAGTTTAAGCTGATCCTAAGCATATAATAACTTAGCATCTCTCTAGTATTAACTTGCAGGAACTATTTTATAACGTCAATCTAAAATTTCCTAAGAACGCATATATGTTAAAATAAAACCTTACTCATTTTCGATTTTAACTCTTTACGACCCTGTTAATCAGCACCCCAATCTTTTCAACATATAATTCGACTATACTGTTTGGTTCTAGAAACCTACCTATATCAAGTCCGCAACAACCGGATACAGTACCGCTACCGAATACATCGCCTGGTCTCACACACTCGTCCTGAGACACATAAGATATCATGTCTTCAAAGGACCACTGCATATCTTCCGCTTTAGTATCACACCATACTTCACCGTTTACCTTAGCTGAAACTCTAAGACCTTTTATTTCAGGTATCTCGTCTTTAGTCACAATCCATGGACCTAAACCGTTTGCGAAGTCCTTGCCCTTGGCTGGACCCAAGAGACAATTCATCTCCATCGTCTGGATGTCCCTTGCGCTGAAGTCATTGAAGATCGTATAGCCCAAGATGTAGTCTCGGGCCTTTTTCCTGTCGATATCTTTCCCTTTCTTATAGACTATAGCTCCTATCTCCAATTCAAAATCCATTAAGTTGCTGTACTTTGGCCAAGGTACGTCTTCTTTGTGACCATAGAATACTGCAGGGTTCCCCTTGTAATATATAGGTATTTTAAACCACTCTTCAGGTATCGTTTGACCCCTCCTCTTGTACGCACCCTCGACGTGGCCTCTAAAGGCTAAGAAGTCCCTGACCATGTTAGCCCTCTGTAAGGGAGCTTTAAATTTGATCTCGTCCAGACTAATCAGGATTTCCCTCCTCTTTTTAGCCCATTGTATGATCTTTCGGATCAATTCTAACGCTTTATCACCCGCCTTTATAACGCCTAACATATCAGCTGGTACTAATGCGTTACAATATGCCTCTGCGAACTCCTCATCTTCCCCCTCCTCCAATAACATCATATAGCAGGAGTTATTTAGATCAGCTATGTAGTTTTCTTCTACCAATACAGCACTCCTTACCCTTCCTCTATCCAAGTAACTGAGCAGTTTCATACATTTAATAAAACAGAAAGACAATAAATACATTATCTTTTTAATATTAAAAAATCTTTTTAATAGTAAAAAACACAATGAAGCACGGGTTTGAAAAATTAGTATCAATGATTAATAAGGCCTTGAATTCGAATATAACGAGTTGAAAGAATCGGTCTCATCATACCTATTCCTAAAGGACCTTAAGATAGGGTTTGTGAACAGGATAAAGAGGACGTTATTCCTTATGTGTGAAGAGGACAAGTTGAGTAAGAAGTTAATTGAGGAGATGGCTAAGGTTGAGTTCACAAGGATGAGACCATATAATTTGGTTTATACTAAGGTGATATTGAAGGTGTTGAAATTGTTACCGAAGATATTCTTGAAGTTGAAGAAAAATTGAGGAGGTTAGTATGGTGATTGAATCTTTAGTGCCGGTTAGTCACGTATTGTTGATAATTCCCCTTATTGGTAAGTTGTATGCTTGGGTTATTATTGCCCGGTTAGTCATACATTCTCCAAAGATTTTTCTTAAGCTCGAGCGCAGACCATGCTCCCAGCGGGAGTTATTAGTATTACTTCTCTAAGGTAGTAAACCTATAGGCGATGGTGTAGTTATTTGGATAAATTCATAATTAGCCTTTTCTATCGCGAAATTCATATGGGCAAAAGTGAAATTCATCCTCAAGACATACAAATTTATTTCATAAATAACGACACCATCATAATTCCTTTAAAAAAGTTCTCGGTTGAAGTCATAAATGAAGATATCACCGATGAAAGTGTAGATGCAATTGTTAACGCTCTAATTCATATCTTCATCATAGAGGAGGTATAGCGGGCTATAGTGAAAAAGGACAGCAAGAAATGCAGAAAGAAAGCAATGAATATGTGATGAAGTACGGCCTTGGCTTCGGTGAAAGGTAGCAGTAACGGGGTTGGAAGGCTTAAGGCTGAATGTGTCATTCATGTAGTAGGACCGAGACATTGTGTAGTAAAAGATGATAAACTCGAGATGGCTATAAGAAATGCTTTATCGAAAGTTGCGAACAGGGTTGGAAAATATAGCAATTTCCCGCAATTCGATGGGATTTATGGCTATCCGTATAAAGTATGTGCTAAAATTGTGGCTAAGGTGTTTGCAACTACTCTCCTAAAACTCTCAAGAGAGTAGGTGTGGTGTTAAACATACAAGATGCATTTTAGGTGTTTAAGGTAACGTTTTTAGGGAGTTTAGCATTCAAGCATTTAGTTGTATCTAACGTTGTGGGCGACTCAATGGGTTTAAATTGAAATATTTGCCTCAAAAATTAGTATATTTCTATTTAATGAAGGATTCTTTATAGAATCCAGATTTAGGGCTGCTCTTTTAAATAAAAGTTTCTTTTCTTTGAAATCTAATCAAATAGGAAAATTCTTATCCTTCCAATGGCCAGCAAATGAGAAATGTATCTACGAATCAATTGAGGGGGACGACGAAACGCTTTGGAAAGGTAATCCTCGACCTTTTCAAGGTGTGGAGAAAGACAGCGTGAATTGAAATAAGCTTAATAGGTCTAAAGGTAAGGTCTTATCTATGGAACTCAAATACAAAGACTTATCGCTAGCTCTTTTAGCCGTCATTATATGGGGCGCAGGTTTCCCTATATTTAAGATAGGATTGTATTACTCAGACCCGGTAACTTATGCTTTCTTTAGAGCTTCAATAGGAACTATAGTCCTACTATTGGTAAACATTCAAGAGGAACTTAAAAAGTTATTAATAGCATATTATAAGAAGATTTTGGTCATAGGCTTTCTTAACACCACCTTATTAACTTTATGCCTGGTATACACAATAGCTTATTCTCTAGCTGGAATTGCTTCAATATTAATATATTCTCAAGTTCTATTTACTTCACTTCTTGCAAGAGTACTAATAAAGGAGAAATTAACGATTATAAAGTACTTAGGTATCCTAATTGGATTCTCAGGAATAATATTAGTATCAACTATTGGTAAGATAAGCTTAATATCTACGATACCAGGATTGCTTGGTGGATTCGTTTGGGGACTTTTCAATACTCTTTATAAAAAATTTAATTTTAAAGAAAATCAAGTTTCTATCACCGCTCTTCAATCAG
>Ga0208662_100559_pt1 | contig 13604 bp, 20 predicted proteins | sample OSPB_host_MetaG_FD_187136 | JGI IMG/M metagenome (GOLD analysis project Ga0208662, IMG submission 187136) | Hot spring microbial mat communities from Yellowstone National Park, Wyoming, USA - OSPB_host_MetaG (SPAdes) (version 2) | ecosystem: Environmental > Aquatic > Thermal springs > Hot... | reverse complement strand
CTTTCTTCCTCTCCAACCCCCTTTTTCTGTAATAGTCGTCTAAGCACATCATCATATGTCTCGCGTGGATACATTTTCAATTCATCTAAGATCTTTTTCGTTTCCTCACTTATTCTAATTGTACTAAATTTACGCATATGTTAAATATCGATTCATTATATTTAAATCTTTCTTTTTAGCCCATTATATTCAAATATAACTCGTTATAACTCGTTATATTCAGTTATACTTGAATATAACGAGTTATAACGAGTTATATTTGAATATAACGTGATATACCGCGTTATATTCTTACAATTTAAAAGAGGTTCCCTTCATTCTAACATTTAAATCTTTCTTTTCCAGTTCGTTATACTTGAATATAACTCGTTATATCTAGTTATATTCAAGTATAACTGAATATAACGTGGTATATCGAGTTATATTTGAATATAACTAGATATAACGAGTTATATTCTTACAATTTTATTTAAGCGAAAACTTTTTAAACCACTTCTTCTCATATATTATGGTGATAATGTTGACTGCTAAAAGAAATAAATACGACATAATATATAATATTTTGCAAGAGATTTCACAGGGACATGACACAAAATCTGCAATAATGAAATATGCAAATCTAAGTTTTACATTACTTAAAAATTACCTTCAGAAATTAGAAACTTTGGGTATCATTAAAGAACAGGAAGGACGATACAAAATGACGGAAAAAGGCGAACAAGTATTTAAACTGCTAGAGGAAATGAGGAAATTAGAAGTCCAATTATATGATATTATGAATGAGATAAATAATATTATTAGACAAGAAGAGAAATAATAGAACAGGACGAGAGGTTGAATACAAATTCATGAAACCTCAATGAAAGTCCGACCCCGGTTATCGAGTTAAGGTGGTGCAAATGAAAGGTTGGGGTTACATTAAACATTTGTTGACTTTAGCTCACTGTGAATATGATTTAGAATGCCAAAAAATCGATATCGAAGACAGGAAAATGATAATCACATTTATGAAAGACTATAACGGCTTTTATTCTACGGTATTCGTATCTCTAGAAGGTTCACCTCCTAAAGCTTATGCAATATTGAGAGTTTGTTCTGGTGAAGAATTCAAATTAGTCAAAGAGAACGGTGAGTTAAAGGTGTTGAACGCATGGACAGGGGAAAGCGTTGGCAAGATATGTATCAATACTATAAAAATACTAGATTACAATTTATTGCATTATAAGACTGTAAAAGAAGAAGATATGTCTAAACCAGTCATTAAGCTCAGTTTAAAGGAGTTGCTCTCAAGAAAGGATGTTATCGTAATGAACGCTGAGGCGATACAAGTGTGAGGAGGTATAAATATGATAAAACAAACGACGAACCTCACTCCTTCTAGGGGCGGGGTAAAAAATTTAAGCGTAAACATCTATTTTTATATGGACTGCACATAAGCAACAAGAAATGTCAATAATATCTTACATGCACCCAAGCAATAAATCCAATCAATAAGAAAATAGTTGCACATAAGCAAATATGAATATCGATAAAGAGTCTTTCTGACGAAAACTTTTTAAACTCCCTTTATATTTACATTTCTTGGGCTAAAAAAGCCCAAGGTGGGAAAAAATGAGTGAAAGGGATTTGGAATATCTAAAGGTTTTGGTTGCATTTAGAGACGATATAATAAAACTTAGGGTAGAGTTCGGGAATCGTATAGGGGCAAAGAAGGTAAACAGTAAGTGGGTCTTTACTAGGAAATATTCTATATGTAAGAATAATCACCTTGTATTACTTAAGGATGAGGAAAAACGTGAAAAATGCCCCATATGCAACGAACCAGTGAATATCGTAGAAGAGACGCCATCTGAAGAGCTTATACAGCGATTTAAAGATTTACTTAGACAACAAGAGATAGTTGAGGGTCTCATAGCCAACGCTGTAACTAAATTCCCTGAGTTCACTAATTATCTGGTATTTATTAGAGGGATAGGCCCAGCTAATGCTGCAAGGCTATTAGTTTACGCATTCCCACCACGGTTTGGATATGACGTTAACAAGTTTAGGAAATATGCTGGACTAGCAGTAATGTTTACATGTCCTAAGTGCGGGTATTATTATTACGCTGGCGATTCAAGCAACGGAAAACCAGCTGTTCCCTCCAAACAAGGGTGGCTATGCCCCAACGACGGTACCAAACTCGTTGGTACTGCTGCAAGAAACGTAAAATACAGTAGGACTACAAAGACGTTTTTACTTGGCATTTTAGCTAATAACCTTATACTGGCGGGTGGAGTATACGCTAAGATAATAAAGAGTTTCAAAGACGAGATAGCATCTAAACATCCAGACTGGCCTAAACTAAAAGTACAACGTACTGCGATTAGGAAAGCAATTTCCTTATTGCTATCACATTACTTTGCTATCTCTTTACATTACCGCGAAGGTGTACCACTACCCGAGGCTTACAAAGTAGTTTTGGGGAAGATGTATGATACTATCAGAAAACACGAAGACTTTATAATTTCTCCTATAACCGACTATTATATCGACATAAAGACGACTAAATACAAGGGAATGTATGAAAAGGTACTGAACGAGTTGGGAGTGAATAAGGATGAAGTAATAACATGGCTTAAGAAGAAAAAGATTATTAAATAGTTTGCACATAAGCAATATTGAATGTCAATAAAAGAGCCTCTGCACACAAGCAAGGATAGGTCTCAATAAGATATCCGGTGCACCCCAGCAAAAACGAGTGTCAATAACTAATATATCGCACATAAGCAAAAAATTATATTAATAAAAAGTAGCTGCACCAAGCAAGAGGAGCTATTAATAATATTTCTTTTACAAAGTTGGGGGTTAAGGGGGCGGAAAACCTCGCCCCTTCTAGGGGCGGGGGTGGATAGCCCCCTTATCCCTTAATAATATAATACATATACATGGAATATACTTGTTCAGGTTCTTTACAGTCGATAGTTACAACAGGAGCTGGAAAATCAGTAATGTTAAGAAACTGACATTCGTAGAGAGAACCTATTCTATCTATTAATCTTCCTCTATATAGTATATGTAACTTATCATAAATGTGACGATAGTGCGAATATGTTTCAAATATTGTTGGTAATGTTAAATCCTTATACTTAAAGTAACTCTCTATAGTTCCGTCTCTATCGATTTTGATAATATGATCTACACAATCTGTAATATTGTACTGGAAAAATCTGTCAGTAGAATTATGATATCCCGCTTTTAATATTGCTTCAATAACCTTATTAACTACTTGGGGCGGTACATAAAGTCTTAAATCAGACAAATTGTTCTTGTCTATTTCTGTTTCTTTACCATCGATCTCTACAGTCTTTGGTAAATAAGTAGTAACCAGCATCATTAGAAGTATTTTAGAAAAAAGATATTTAAATTTATCTTAACAAGGGGTTCAAAGGGGGAGGAAGACTCAATCCGTAAGGGTGGAGATGGATAGCTCCCTTATAGAAAGTTTAAATACTTCTTTTCCAATCTTAATAATAGATAAAACCTATGCACCCAAGCAACAAAGCCATTCAATAAAAAGCATTTTGCACATAAGCAATATCTGACTTCAATATGAATTCTTTTGCACCTAAACAACTGTTCGTAACCACGTTCTCTCACCGAAAACTTTTTAAACCCCCTCTCCACTTTTATCTCGGGTGGTGAGAAAATGAATAAAATGTTAATCGCTGCGTTTGTTATAATAGCGATCGTTCTTTCGTTTCTTATCTTTCAGTTATATCAGCTGCAGAGCGTAATAAGTTACAATCATCAACCTACTTATACAATCTATCTTACCGATGTTGATGTTAATATAGTCTATCAAGGTATGACATCTGGTTATTTAGGTTCTTCAACGCAGTCATATACACTTGACGCATATTTAGCACCAGGTCAGATATTCTATTATACAATAACATTTACTAGCTCTGCAGTCCTGCTCAACCACCAAATAACTTCAATAGCAGTCACAACACCAGGATTTGTATTATTGGGTACATCTCCTCAATTACCAGTTACGATATCGCCTGGAGGGCAAGTATCCATAACATTAGAAATATTAGTACCGAACACCAATTACGTTGGCCCTCTGTCAATCATAGTGTACACTAAATAATTAGGTAAGTGCAGACCAGACATCTGGGGACGCAGCTACTAATTCATAACTAAACGCTATAATTCCTTTTTTAAGTCTAAGTCCACAACCTATTTCGGCTTCAAAGTTACTGGTGTATATTATTACGTCTTCTGGGTATAATGGTGTGAGACAAGCTTCACCGAATTCTATTTTATCATTACCTCTGGAGTTTGCTAACGTGTCTCCAGTTATGTAGAATTTGTCCATAAGTTTTATGAACATCTGAATTAGTTCTTTTAAACTGTTTACCTTTATTCCGTTTAACTCAACAATATATCTAGCTGCAAACTTTAGTACCTCTGGATCATTCGTATAAATATCACCGTTTGCATAAAAGAAACCGTTATATGGAAACAGATTATCACTCACATTTATTTTTTCCGTGTAGTAGATAATTTCTCTGTTGGGTAATTGTGTGGCGTAAGGGTATACTGCAATGTAATTATCCCATTTTTTCTTCATAACAACTTCTTGTATAATTTGTTTTATCATTTTGATCTTGTCTGTAATTACTACTTTCTTTATGTTGGTAAGGGTTTCTTTTTTATCATTCGGGATGATATTAGGAGGAATAGTTATATGAATCCGGCGTTTATTATCCTCATAGACTAGAACTATGTTCTGTAGGTAATAATTATAATCTTCTTCAATTAGATCAGCATCCTTAGTAAGTCTCTCTACACTAATTATCCTTTTAACAGAAGAGATAGGTATACGGTTATCGAACAAAAACTCGGCATCCTCATACTTCTGCTTATATTTAAGTAAATTATTAAACAAAAATGTTAAATTCTCAATGGAAGAGGACGAAGACGGATTGCTCATATGAACTACTCTATTTAGAAAAAATAAATTTTATCGTTTTCAGCGAAAGCTTTTTAAACCTTCTTCATCTATTTCTCTCTTTGGTGAGAATATGAAGGTTGATGAGTTACTTAAACGTTTAGAAAACGTTAAAACTGATGAAGACGAAAAACGTAAAATCACCGAATACCTAGCAAAAATATTTAGTGATGGTGATTTACTATACATATGCTATATCATGACAAAAGATAAGACAATATACGACATCGAATCATACAAAAAGCTTCTCGAATCTAACAAAATTTCATCTGACGATGCTTACGTATACGTAGAAAGCAATTATTACTTTAGATATGACACAGTGAAGTATTTATACCCCTTTCTCAGGTATGGAAGCCAAAAATCTTTGGTAAACACTTATCTATCGAAACTAGGTTTCAGTTCCTTATATGCAGTACCTGCATCTGGACTTAAATACGTCGCTGTGGCTATTCGTTTTTTAGACATTGCTCGTATGGTCGTAGAGGTAGTTGATATTGGTACTGCAGCAATTAACATAAACTTACCGACGATACTACGCGGTATCTTAAGAACTAAATATGTAGACAATCATATATACGATAAAGAAGTAGATGATATCGTGTCACGACTAGACTCACAGAAACTTTTCACTGGATATGACTTCGACGAGGCATGGAGGATACTCTATAGGTATTATGAAGATCATGATACTTCGTTAGCTAAAGACGTTGAAATCATCAAAGACACTTATAATCACATATTTCAACCATATCGGTTAGTATACGACCTAAAGACTAAACAATTCATACCAGCTTAACAACATTCTCTCACCGAAAGCTTTTTTAACCCCCTTTCACCCCTTTTCTCATGGGGCAAAGCCCCCGAGGTGGAGAAAAATGAGCATGCGTCCTATAGATATTCCCAATATTAAGTTACCTCCAGATACATTATTAATGATGGTTGATAATAACGACGACATATTATTATCGTTCTGTTGGAAGAAGAAACCGAAACACGGAGTTATTACTAATTATGGTATAAGATGGGAAAATTACGACGAATTTCGTAAAGACGCTGACAATACATGCCATGAATTCTATCAACTATTGGTCGTTTACCCAAATAACATGGTAATTGCACCATGTCACGCTGACGAGGTATACAACTTGCGTATTAATCCAATAACAGGAGAAAAATTACCCGAATTGGGGGTGGAAAAATGAATATAGATGAGTATGTTAATTCAATTATCGAGCTAACAAAGAATAATACTATTATACTTTCAGAGAAGGAAATACAACCTGATCAAAACACGTTCGGCGATATTACATGCGGACAATTACAGAGAAGAGAGTTTTTCTATTTATCGTCTCCATGCTATCTTGACGGGAGAAGAGTTATTGGAATTGTACTTTTGGAAACGGGGGTCATACTTCCTTTCTTTCAAGGAGAGGAAGACGATTTACGTGAGACGATACGTACTACACTTCTAGGCTATACTATTGTCAAAAGTTTTACAATATATCAAATAGCTATAGACGAGTTTATAAGTGATGACAAGTCTAACTATATACTTACTAATGCCAATAACATATACCTTGCTGGTCTGTTATACGCTAAACTCAGCGGAAGGTTAAAAGGATATATGCACATGTTATATTCTGCTCCATTTGTCATCATTAAGCTACCATATACCGACGCTTTACCGAGGTATTCAGCATTATATATCGAAGGGAATGAAGTAAATATTGTGGCAATTAACGACGATATACTTAAGCAAATCTTATACAGAACTTACGAGATCACTAAAAAAATTTTGCAACACACACTTGAGAATAATCCACAATTAGCACAATTAATCGAGCAGTTAGAAATCTAGCCTGTACTTTTCCTTAATTCGTACTTTTTATGTATATACCTCTTCGAACTTCTCTCCTTTTTTCTATCTCCCTCACTCTGTTTCATCAGTATGAAATTAAAACTACATCACTCAGGACGTGGTAAAATTTAAATTCCCAAACGTTTAAAGTATAATGAAATACCCCGAATGTTGCACCCAAGCAAAATAGGCACTCAATAAAGAGACTGTTGCACCCAAGCAAATTCGATGATCAATAACGATTATATTGCACCCAAGCAAACAACCCGCACTTCTATAGAGTTGCAGCGAGGAGTAGAAGTAGAGAACCAGGCTAAGGTGTTTGGTTATCCCGCACTTCTATAGAGTTGCAGCCCTCTTTGCCTCTCATTCTTCTTGACCAATCTATAATGTACCCGCACTTCTATAGAGTTGCAGCTGAAAGTTTTTATACCTCTTTACGGTCATCCGCATCTGTCCGCAACCTCGCTTATTCACGTGGGGGTGCGTGCCCCACAGATCGCGGGTCTACCCCTTGCGGGGAACCCCGCTTAAGTACATAAATAACGCAGTAGAATTTAAAGTTTTCTGTAGCTAAGTAGATGAGACACCTCATCTCTCTGAGGCGGGGAAGGGGTCAGTTAAGCACTAAACGATTCATACCAGCTTAACCGCGTCCTTCCAGCGAAAGCTTTTTAAACCTTCTTCATCTATTTCTCTCTTTGGTGAGAGTATGAAGGTTGATGAGTTACTTAAACGATTAGAAAGCATCAAAATCGACGAGAATAAAATCAGAGAAAGACGTAAAATCGCCGAACACCTAGCACAAATGCCACACGTTAATGAGTCACCACGCATAATAGTTCATTATTACATCATGACGATAAACGAGGATATATACAGAATCGGGTCATACATAAACTTTCTCAAATTTGGCATTGGCGAAATCTTATCTGACGATGCTTACGTATACGTCTTTGTTGACGATGTACATTGTCCAGCATATTATTATTTCCCTTTCCTCACCAATGTATATCTCTTACCGTACGCTTATTTATCGAAACTAGGTATAGAAAAATATTATGCAGTTCCTGCTATTGGACTCGAATACACCGCTGCAGTTATTCGTTATCCAGACATTAAGCATGTTGTCGTAGAGGTAGCTGACATTGGTACTGCAGCAACCAATACAAACTTACCGACGCTAACACGCGATATTTTAGGTACAAAAGAAATAAGCAGTTCTAAAGCAGACAATATTTTATCACGATTTAGCTCGCAAGAGCTTTTCGCTGGATATACCTTCAACGAGGCGAGAGATATAATTAATAGATATTATAACGACAACGACATTTCGTTAGCTAAAGAAGTTGGAGCCATCAAACGCGCTTACAATCACATATTTCAGCCATTCCGTATAGTATACGACCTAAACACTAAACAATTTATACCACTTAGCCACGTCCTCCCAACGAAAGCTTTTTAAACCCCCTTTCCCTTTTTCTCATGGGGCTAAAGCCCCCGAGGTGGAAAAATGGAGATAAAGAGGTGTTTAATAGAATCTGTGTCAAACACTGTTTTTACATATGAGGCGATCCGCGATTTAATAGACGTGAGTAAACTCGATAACATCAAGGAAAAATTGGCAACAACTATAAAAGAACTATACCCAGAACTAAGTAAAGAACAAATAATGGAGGAAATTGAATCCGTAATTTTCGACATACAAACGTCAGACGCTTATGTATGTTATCACGATACATTACCGTTGGTTATCATTAAGGAGATAATTAATATGTTAAGATGATAATCATGAATGGGTGGGAAAATGAATGATGAGGATGTAGTCGTTCAAAAAATAGACAATTACGTTGATACAATTATTAACCAAACTACGAATAACACAATTATTATACTTGAACACGAAATACTAGATATGAACTCATTATTCAGTATTCTAGCAGAGAATGAAATAACATGCGAAAAAACAGAAATACAAGAAAAGGATATTTATTACGTAACACCAAAGTGTTATTATAAGGATTTGCCATTAGCAGGGATAATATTCACTGAACAAAATATGTTTTTCTTTCCAGATATCGAAAGAAACATGTTGAAAGAGACTTTAAGACGGACTTTACTATGGTACGTTTCAGTAAAATCAAAAACTTTCTATGAAATCTTTATCAAAAGTTTCCTAAGCGAAGACAAATACTCATACTTAGTTACGTCAGATGAAAACTTACCAGTTTTAACTGAAGCTCTAAAGACCCCATTTTTTGCACAGAAGCTAAAAGACGTGGCGATATTTTTGATGAGATTAAGCGATATAGTCATTGTGAGAATTGAGCCAAAAAGTGACAAGCCTTTGGAAATGCCAAAATATGCCATTGTACAGGTCCACAAAACGTTTAAGGTGACCCATATAGAAGCTAGTCTGGATATCGTTGAAGTACCAAAAGAAGTTATACTACAGTTTGTATCAAACTTATACGATAAAGTAAAACAAGAGATAGAATATATATTAAGCCAAAACAAAAAACTACGAGAATTCATAGATAAACTTGCCCGCACTTTTATAGAGTCGTAGCTGAAAGTTTTTATACCAGTCCGCATCTGTCCGCAACCTCGCTTATTCACGTGGGGGTGCGTGCCCCACAGATCGCGGGTCTACCCCTTGCGGGGAACCCCGCTTAAGTACATAAATAACGCCGTAGAATTTAAAGTTTTCTGTAGCTAAGTAGATGAGATACCTCATCCCTCTGAGGCGGGGAAGGGGTCAGTTAAACACTAAACGATTCATACCAGCTTAACCGCGTCCTTCCAGCGAAAGCTTTTTAAATCCCTTTTCCCCTTTTCTCATGGGGTGAAAAAATGGAAAGTCTTGGAAAAACCCTAATAATAGAGAATAAACAATACGGTTTAAGATTTTATGAAGAAGGGTCTAGGGAATCCTACTTTCTGAAAGATTACGGCGATTATTTTGTAATGATAATTGAGGAGGATCGTGAGGCCAAAGACATGGTTAGAGATATCTACGAGAACCTAGGAGTACGAAATATCCATGAACTACTGGAAAAGTTCAAGAGAAAGCCTTCAGAAATATATGAGATGCTGACGGGGAAGAAAGTAGAATTCGATTTCGTTTTAGTCGAAGACGAGGAAGGTGTCGGTATTGAAAATCATAGTTAAGGACTTCAAGTTGAATCAGCTCTTTTCGTTTATGAAAACTTATTCTGGAGTACGTATCTATCTATGGAAGACCGATGATGCAGAATTATGTTCATTATCAGACCCATCCTACATTTCAGACATAATAGTAGAGAAGGACGCACTTGACGAATGGAAGAAAATATGCGAACTGGGAGACGATGTAGTTAAACACGTAAATGTGGTAGATAAAGTGGACTTAAAACAGTACTTTAAGTACGAGGTTCCAGATTACGTCCCACTACAGGATATTGAGATTTTAGTATTAAATCACCTGTGGATGGTGGAGGTTTGGAAAAATGGCGAAACAAATTTCCAATGAATGCAAAGTACTAGAATCCGTCCTTCATTATCACAACGAGTTGGTAAAATTAAAAGTAGGTGATGACAGAGGAGAGGAACTTTACGAAAACTTTATCCAGGCTTTAATGAAGCTGTATGAGTACATCAGCCCACAATTTGTATATAAAAATGAAAATAATCACTACTACTACTGCAGGATATGCAGCAAAGGCCCATATACAAAAAAAGGCGTTCTTCTTCACGTATTTAGATCGCATATAGACTTCATTGCAGATGAATTTTTCTGTTATTAAGAGAGCGTAAATCCTCACCAATTTTAGTAAGTTTTAAATACTTCTTTTCCAATCTTAATAATAGATAAAACCCATGCACATAAGCAATACTAGAGATCAATAAGTAATATTGTGCACCCAAGCAATAAGAAATGTTAATAAAATGAGGCATGCACCAGAGCAAATAATAACTTCAATAAATGCTCTCATGCACCTTATAAAAAATTTAAATCTGTCCTCCCAGCGAAAGCTTTTTAAATCCCTTTTTCCCTTTCTTCTGGGGGCAAAAAAGAGGTGGGAAAGGTGCCTAGGAGCGGGGAGGAGGTCAGGAAGACTAACGGATTATTAAACAACGTTAATATTGAATACCACGTAAAAGAACTAGAAGAAGAAATAAAACGCGAATTCATCAAAGCTCTTAAGGACAACGTTATAGACCCATATAAGATCAACACTGTTCTCCGCGGCGAAAACTTTGATTTCGTATACACTGATGTTAAACGCTTCAAACATACTATACGGTTTAAGTTTATGGTCTATAGAGACGGAGAGTTCAACTCATCTAAGTACGATTTGTCAATAGGTACTATTTACGTGAGTGTGAGATTATGAGGAAACTTATAGAAATTAGCTGGTTTAAGAACGAGTATGTTAAAGCTTACGACATTATCAACATAGAAAATAGGATGCCCCCATTGGACAAAATTTACGTTCTTGATGATTACGATGTAAAATCATTACGAATAATACCACGTGACACAGTTATGGCGTTTGCTTTACCCTCTAATAATAACGAAAAACAATATGTATGGTTTAGATATGAGCCACCAGATTTAAGCGTATTCGTCCACGAAATGATACATTTAGCTAAGAAATACAAACAACTTGATGACGAGATATATGCGTATAATTTAACACCATTAGTTACGATTCTGGTTGAACGTAATATTGTCCCTAAACATAACGTTCTAAGACTTTTTGAAGACTTAAACCTCAACGTTTTGAGTAAAAAGATCAAACAATATTTCCATGTAAATAGCATTGAGGAGTTGTTTTTAACTCTCGGTGTCGTACCGTTTTTTACTACGTTCAACGACGGTACAATAACTATACTAAAAGGATACACGGAAGATGACATTATGATAGGGACAATAACAGAACTGATTGCAGCAGCGGAATATAACGATTACATACTTAAGTTTATACTCGATATTGTTAACGGGCTAATTTAAGATGAGAGTATGAAGGTCGATGAATTACTTAAACGCTTAGAGACCGTTAAAATCGACGAAAATATTGATGAAAGACGCAAAATCGCCGAGTACTTAATACAAACGTTCTTCGATGATGATAAAGTACTGGCCGAAAATATTTTTATGATGAAAGATAAGACAATATATACCTACACCTTGTATGTAGATCTTCTCAGATCTTGCAAAATCTCACCAGACGATACATTTGTGTATATAGAACACTACAGAATCGGTGGAACTTCTCCAGCAAAATATCTTTATCCTTTCCTCTTTGGCGGTTACTTACTGAAGGCCTATCTAGCTAAACTAAATTTCGGGCCTGACTATATTCATTATGTAGCACCTGCACGTGGACTTAAATACATCGCTAGAGTTAATACATTTCCAAACGCTGGTCGTGTGGTCTTAGAGGTAGCTGATCTCGATAGTGTTATAATCAACTTATCGACGTCAGCATACAGTGTTTTAATTACAAAAGGCCGTACTAAAGACATAACTTATGATGAGGCAACAAAGATCGTGTCAAGATTTCTCTCGCGGAAACTTTTCGCAGGATATGACTTCGGCGAGGCGGGAAAGATAATTCGTAGATATTACGAAGATAATGACACATCATTGGCTAAAGAAGTTGAAGCCATCAGAAACGCTTACAATCATATCTTCAAACCATTCCGTATAGAATACAACTTTAAGACTAAACAATTTATAGTTTAGTCACGTCCTCCCACCGAAAGCTTTTTAAACCCCCTCCACCTATTTCTCTTGAGGTGAAAAAGATGGGTGAATCTAAATTAAATTTAGAATCTTACGAAATAAATGACGAACAGTTAATCGAAATTATTAACAAACTTAGTCAATCTAATCCCGATCAATATAAATACTTTCTGAAGATACAGATGTTTGCCAATACGTGCCATCCTACAAAACCTTACAGGGAATTTTACGAAATATTACTTGGAGAGGTAAAGGAAATCGTTGTGGATGAGAAAGAGGATCAATGCTATAGGACGTCTGAAATTTATCTGTTACCGTTAACTGACAAGGTTGTCGTTCATTTCTATGGACGAGGAGGAGAACCGCAGGACAAATTCGACGTTTTATACGTTTTCACATTCGAAAAAGGATGGCAACAAGTTAACTTCTAATTAGGTTGTAAGAAATAACAAACGTTGTGGTGAGAACAATGAGTGAAAACAAAGAAAAGAAAAAATATGTTATCTATAGTATAGAATATAACATAGACCTAGACGACAAATACGTTGTATACGATATTTGTGTACCTAAAGACCAGGAAGACGAGTTCCTTAAATGGGTAGAGGAAAATAAAATCATACGTGGTTATAGTCCTGTTGGCGAAACAGATGAGGATGAATGTCGTGCAATATTTCGTCATGGCAAGCTGTGTTTCATCATGTCAATGAAGTCCAGTCTAGCACTTCTGATGATGTTGGCAAAGTCGGATAACCTGTGAAGTTTGTTAGGTGGTAACAATGAAAGTAGATGAACTACTTAAACGCTTAGAAAACGTTAAAATTGATGAAGACGAAATCAACAAAAATATTGATGAAAAACGCGAAATCGCCGAATACCTAGCACAAACATTCGGTGATGATAAAGTGTTACGACCCATAGAAAATTTTATGATGAAAGATAGGAGAGTATACGGCTACGACTCATATGTAGATCTTCTCAGATTTTACAAAACCTCACCTGACGATGCTTACGTA
>Ga0208662_100557_pt1 | contig 13616 bp, 16 predicted proteins | sample OSPB_host_MetaG_FD_187136 | JGI IMG/M metagenome (GOLD analysis project Ga0208662, IMG submission 187136) | Hot spring microbial mat communities from Yellowstone National Park, Wyoming, USA - OSPB_host_MetaG (SPAdes) (version 2) | ecosystem: Environmental > Aquatic > Thermal springs > Hot... | reverse complement strand
TAGAGTCTAACTTAGGTTCTTACATACTGGGCAACATGATAGTACCCCAACTGGAAGAAGACAGACATGGTGTGAACGTTGTTGGGATGTTTTTCATTCATGATAATGTTTACCTTTTGATGGAAGGGAACCCTCTGGCTGAAAGACTAGAGAAACTAAGCAAGGAGAAGGGGATTTATCTTCAAGTATGTGATCAGTGCGTTTATATGAGGAACTTAGCTGATAAAATCATCAAAGTTGCAAAAATAGGCTGCTTCCCGGACTTCTATAAAGCGGTCATCCACAAAGTTGATCTAATTATAACTATTTAACTTTTTTCGTAAATTTTTTAAATGATGTATAAAGAGTTTATAAATCAATAATTCTTTTATTTTTTAGTAATGAGGAATACATGATAAGATATGTCCTATAAAATATGGTTGTTAGCTGGATTCTTGATAATAATATTGATTAGTGTAGGTGCAGCCTATATAATGATGAAAAGTTCGACGAGTTCATCACCATCATCTGTCTCAACTCCAGTGGTCTCTACGTCGACAAGCTTTATTCAGAGTTCGGCCTTCATCGTGACTAATAGTTTGTGACTATTAATCACTCGGCCTCATCACCCCCCATGCCGTCTACGGGAGCGGTAGTTAAACCACTCCCCTCGAGGACATGGGGAGTTTCATTGGGTGCCTTCCTCCCCCTCACATTGCTCATAGACTTCACAATGGCACCTCCAAAAAGGGATTAAAAGTAAGGATAAGTTACGTAAACGTGTTACAGACAACTTCTAAGTTTAGCCAGATATTGTTTATCTTTGTCCAAAACGATATTGTAAGTTTCAATCTTACTCCTTGAATTGTCAACAAACAATTTAGCTTACTCTCCTCCTTCATAGTCTTCTTAGCCTTTGCCAATTGCCTTAGCCTTCAACTGACTCCTTTAACTAACGCGAGTTCCTTCCTCATCGTTTTCCACCACCGATTTGGGACTAGCAGTCGATGGCTCAGAGAACCACTCAGAAGTGGGACAAGCAATTTATGAACTTCACGGCAACGTGGATTACTTCCTTTTTAACGTAGTACACCGGACTAGGAACTCTCTGTAAGTAGAATAAGGAAAACTAAAAGAATAGTCTTGAGGGTGATTCAAAATTACTTTCTGATGAGTTAGCCACTGGTAGACGTGCGGATTTCCGTTCTTTTCCCTTTTATTCGAGGAGTCCCTAAGGTTTAAAGGGTTAATTAGTGAAATTAATAACGCGTTAAAAGGTGTTCTCTTTTTACTAAAATAGCTTTCACTGATAGTCTCTATTTTTAATATGACAAAACCTCCATACGTACTAAAACCTTGTATTTTTATGGGTACCTAGTTAATTTGCTTCATAAAATTCTATCACTTTGACTCACCTTTAATTCTACATTATTTTTTGTACAAATGATTAAATATCTTATTAAATATCATATATTATTTTGAAATACTAATTAAATTCGTAATGTTCAGACTTCATATTTGTGATGTTTAAACTTAATATAAGCTTATATATATAGCAGAATAATTATACATAAGATGGTTGCAAGCTTTATAGGAGAAATAGAAATGAATGATGACGAGGCTGGTAAACTTTGGTTTTATGATAAAAAGAATATAATAGACTGCATTCCTAATTTAGTTGGCTTTTCTGAGAATAAAATAAAGCTTAGAGTAAGGAAATTCCTCTTCCTTAATACAACGTTAGAATACGAGATTACAAGCTTTGCAGGAAGGGACTATATAGAATATAAATTCAAAAATGAGGACTCCTCTATCACTTTGTTTATAACATTTAACAAGAACAAAAAACATATTTTATTATCTCTTTCCTATTCCGGGAAATTCGAAAGACAAATGAGTAAAGTTCTGGAGGAAATGATAAGAAATCTAAAAAGAAAATACCTTGAGCAAAGAACAGTAAATAAGGAAGGCGAAACAATATCCTTTAAGCTTTCTTCCTTATCTTTTGTAGCAAAACTCGTTTCAACTTCTATGTTAGTATACTCCGATAAATTAGATCTTAGTAAAAATGACATAAGTCTCTTCATCGAAGAAAACTTGCGTAAATTCTCGCACTACCCAGTAAATTACATATTAGGGTTTAACGACGAAACGGTTTTTCGTTTACTGTTCGTTAACGGAGAGCTCAAAGGAGTGTACATAAAAATATCTGGCAAGGAATTCTATTCCGAGGAAGCTGTATCGAAACTTAAAGGATTATTTAACGTCTCCGTTTATGTGAGTCTGTTAAGACCCGAGATGGTGATTTAGGCATGATAGACCCAATCGTATTGGCAGAAGAAAAAGGAAACAAATTCATTTGGTTATCAATAGATGAAGCAGAAATGGATAAGGGAATAATAACGAACCAATATTTGCTCACCGTAAAAGATAAAGGCGTATTAATGGATCCTGGAGGGCCATTAGTTTTCGAAAGAGTTTATACTACAATGCAGAAGTTCATCAAACCTGAAGACGTCGAATACATATTTCTATCTCACGAAGATCCAGACGTACTTTCCGGCCTCTCAATATGGTTGACTTATTGTCCCAACGCGAAAATACTGGTATCAGACCTATGGGATAGGTTCTTACCGCACGTCGGAGTCGACATAAAGATGAACGTAATAAGAATACCCCTACAAGGGATGCGGATTAACTTGAACGGGGATGATTTAAGGATAGTTCCCGCTCATTTCCTACATTCCCCTGGAAACTTCCACCTTTATGATCCGATAACTAAAGTATATTTCTCTGGAGATTTGGGAGCAGCAGTTTTCCCCAAAGGTACATGGTACATAACAGTCGACAACTTCGACGAGCACAAGAAGTACATGGAGGGCTTTCACAGAGTATATATGGCTAATAAAAAAGCAATAGAACTCTGGTTAAAGCAGATTCAAGGACTAGACATTGAAATCATAGCTCCGCAACACGGTGCTGTATTCGAAGGAGAAAACGTGAAAAAGTTCATCGGTTGGATAAAAAGCCTAGATAAAATAGGAATAGATCTCCTAGAAGAAGAACTTAATACCAATACCTAGTCCTCACAGACTTTAATCCTTCTTTATATGCCGTATAAGTAATTATGAAGTCAAACCCTTAGTGCCCAAATATTATTAAAACATCAATTAGTGAAAAGTCACTGGAGTTTATAGCATTTTTCGTGTTAAGATAAAATATAAGCCAGAGCATTATAGCAAAAGCGATATCGGCAGTTATTAACCCTGCTTTTTACCGTTGAATCCGCACCTAGACGCATTATATATATATTAATCTCAAGACCAAAAGACAAGTCCAGGGACGATAGTATGATAGAGACGGAAACATAACCTAAAATTTCCAAAACTATAGCTATACTCAAGCAAGGATCTAACAAAGATTAAATATGAATATTTTTGTCTTTGCTAGTGAAATTTGTACACTTAATTCCCATAACAGTATTTGTTAGTAGCTGTAAGGATATGACTCAGGCTACCGGAAATTTATCTAAACATAAGTTACTACTGCTTTTATTGATTGCCCGTTTGAGAAGTAAATCGTTAATGTGTAATTATTCCCCGGTGAGCCAATTATTGGTGGGAACTTTATAGTAACCGTATTATTACCCGGGTTGAGTATTGGGGGTGTTATTTGATTATTCACATATGAAGTGCCGTCAATAGATACACTGGTTATCATTAAACTTGTTGAAGAGTATAAAGTTATTACCGCAGTACCGTCCGCTTTTATAATGCCTTGTCCTACCTGGTAAACTTGTAATGTGGTAGGAGGTAAAGGGGCTGGGGGGACAAAACCGCCCATTAATCTTGTACTTAATTCATCTGAGGCTATGTAAGTTAGAATCCAACCTATAAAGCTGACAAATGGTATTATTATTAGGATTCCCCCAATTTTTAACATATCATTTGAATAAAAAGACCCAACATTATAGATTGATAACCCTATTAGTAATCCCGCAATAAACAATATTACTGCCGCTAAAAGTGCTATTATACCACCTATTGAAATAATTGCATCACTTCCAGTAACTATCCCAACCGCCACAATAATACCACCCAATATCTCTATAATTATACCTATAGGTATCAAGTTAATCCCGGTAAACCCTTGTGATACGTCCTTTCCAGTAGAATAAAATATTTGAAATGCCTGTCTTAATGAGGGAATTGCGAACATGAAAAATATTATTAATGCTACTATATTTATTATCGCTCCGACTCCCGCAAAAAAACCTATTAATGATAGTATTCCTATAATAATAAACCACAAAGATGCGTCCCTAAGTTTCTGAAATCCTAATTGATCTTGAGAATATTGAAAGGACATTACGTCATTACACTCGTGCAACATAATAAATTTTATCGTTGCACAAGGCTAAATCTTAAATAACTCCCCTCAAATTTCTTATTATGTGCTTATTCTGCAAGATATTAAGGGGAGAGGAGGAGGGATATATACTTTACAGAGATGACTTCTTTACGGCTTTCTTAGATAAATTTCCGGTAACTCCGGGTCATACCCTTATAACTACTAATAATCACTTTGATAATATACTGGAAGTAGATGACGAAACCCTTGAAAGGGTAGGAAAGGTAGTAAAATTATTAGGAAGGGCAATAAAAAACGCACTTAAGGCTGATGGGATTAGAGTCCTAACAAACGTGGGGAGGAGTTCTGGTCAAGTGATATTTCATACCCACATACACATTATACCCAGTTGGGAAGATGATCAAGATATCTTCCCTAACTTTAAGCCTAGAGCGGAACAACCCAAAGAGTATTACATCAAATTACAAAGGATTATAATCGAGGGAATAGAGAGGGAGCTTAAGGGAAAGAACTAATAATGGTAATTTCATAACTTTTTAAATTTATATACACTCCAGCAAGTTAAAGCTTATATTTTAAGATATAAACAAAAGCCTAAATGAGGCTCAACAACACTCTTCCCTTCATCACACATGCAGTTTCAACTTATGTATTAATAGCTCCCGCCTTCACAGTAAACCAGTTCAACTTCCCACAGTGGTTATCCTTCTTCATAGTATCAGTACCCTTCGGAGGAAAGGTAATAGGTTCAATAATTTACCGAAGGGTAATAGTGTTAGGAACTAGGACAGTATTTACACCAGCAATGATAAGTTTAGGTGTTTTATAAGCGCATAGATGACGTTTATATTATAATACTCTCAAGGTTCTTAATAGGGATTATATTCGGAAAAACTATTTAATCAGCAGTAGAAATAGTGACGGGGAGTGGAAATCGTAGTATTAAGCATGAGCGGTTGGGCTATAGGTTAGATGATGGGGACAATATCGTACTCGTCATTAAAGTATTGGAGCTTGATAGCATTTAGCGGAACCTTTTTCAGTACAAAAAAGGAATTTGAACCGCTAACGTGGTAAAGCAATCCTTACCTACAATGTCATGAGTGATAATATTCTTACTTTTCATTTGAACTACATTTGTACTTCAATTGGCTCCGTATGTCGTGGAATCCTATGGAGGAATTTTATTGCTTCATCATTGGTTACATTATCTTAACACCTATGTATTTAAAAGTACCATCAGTATAATCGAGTCTAGAGGAGTTGAAGACTGTATACCTTGAACTTCAGTAACCACTGGAGTATTATTCTTTCTGACTCCATCACCATACTTACTTATTCCCTTCACAGCATTTGGATTAGGAATATACTCCTTGACACCACGCTTAGCCTTAGATTATAGAGCTAATGCTAGAAATATAGGATGGCCGTAGTTATGTTCACTAACCTTCTTTAATCAAATTTATCTTATCGTATAACATCAACCTAAAGTTTACATCTAAATTCGCTGTGGTTCATCTGATATTAAAATTCTTGGATTTTGGGGAAATACTTTGTAAAGGCTTGGGGGGTTTTCTTTGACCTAACTCCTAAATCTTCATTTGGGCGGAAATATATAGATGGTTAATATAACGAAGTCATATTACCTTGTCCCTTTCATCTCTCCCTTATGCCATTCTGGGACTTTAGGGTTTGGGATTGAATCCCACTCGTCATAAGGTTTAATATCAAGTACCGGAGTACCGTCAAAAGCGTTTATCCCCTTAACGTATAACACATTCCCCTCCCTTTTTATCAATTCAACTACAGAAATTCCTATAGGGTTTGGTCTGTGTTGAGATCTGGTTGCGAAAACCCCTACCTCAACTCCTCCTCTAACCCGCTTTAAACTCTTATTTGGATCTGCCATATGAAGGTGGTAGATGATTATTAAGTGAGAAAACTCCTCGATCCTTTCTAATCCATCAGCGTACTCATTTTTAACTTCAACTTTAACGATTGAAGCCCTAGAAGCCAACTTATCATCTCTTCTTATAAAGCCTATATATTTGAAACAACAATCCATGAATAATTGAGGAAAAAGGGAAAATAAAACTTTGAAAGATGAGTATTATTGCTTTCCCCCTTTATCCTCTCTCCCCTCCACCAAGCTGTTTCATTTCTCTTATAGGACCTTGCATTGCATCTTTAGCCTTTCCTTTGAAATCCTCAATCATTTCCTTAGTCACGCTGACGGCTTCTTTTGTAGTACTCTTAAACTCTTTTTCAGCAGTTTTACCTAATTCCATTGAAGCTTTAACTACTTCTTTACTAACCTCCATTCCGTCTTTAATTAACCCTGATGTGGCTTTCATAGAAGCTTTACTTGCCTCTTTCCCCGTTTCAATCACTTCCTTTACAGTATCTTTCATTGTGTCTTTGAGTTAAAAGTTCTTTAGAGTAAACTGTCAACTTACCGTTAAGCAAGGAGATATAATGTAGAACTCCGCGAAAGTCGATCCTTGCTTAAAAAACCGTTATCTACGAAAATCACCCTATATACGTTTAAGTCCTCTATCGGTATTGATGTCAAGTCCTCCTTAAACTCCATTTCACACTTCACTGGATTTAGAACGAGAACGAGATATTTAAGCAATTTGAGTTACTAGCCATTCATTTCTCTTAACTCCTTTTCAGCAATTCTATAATGGTTTTCGATCTCATCATCCCAGTAGTTTTTGAAATACCCCCTAAGTAACGTTATTATTTCCCGTGAGAGAGAAATTACATCCCTAATTGCCTCATTTCTGTCGGAGTAATCGCTAGCGCCCTTATATAATCCATTATAGGCGTATCTATGCAATGCTAATGCAGTAGAAGTCAGGTGATTTACTTTGTACCCCAACTCCTCTAATCTCTGCGAAATCCCCTTTAAACTTGTTGTAGGGGCTAGAAAGCCGGTTTTATAATACCACTCCTTCTCTTTCTCGTCTTTAGGCATTTTTTCTAAGTTCATGACTGTTAAAGCACTAATTAATGCCTTCCACGATAGGAAAATTTTGCTAGCTGAATTCCTACTGAAACCCTCCTTTAATAGCTTTAACGCTAATGTCAACTCTTCCAAACTTTCTATTATCTTGATCTTAATAAAAGCGTCTCTATGCTTTTCGATTGTTGGTATTTTAGACTCCACATTATTAACTTATTTAAAAGGGGTAAATAATCAGCTAAGGAGATTGTGTGAGGCTCATACTGGTCTTTCAGCCCAATAGAATCTTCCGTTTACTTTGTTACTAGACCTAAATGGGTGGACTCCAACTGCAAGAGAATATGAAAGCCATTGGAGGGTCACTTGCTCACCAAGACAGTAACACTCGTGTAGCTACTAGTTATTTTTAATTCCTCTAAACTTGTTTGACACAATGTCTAATGGTATTACAGACTGAAATAGTTTTATTGTGATCTCCCAACTGATGACCAACACGAGGGCGGTGTTCCCTCGAGAAATGAAGATTATAAGCCCTGGCTGAATTGGGAAAGCTAATCCACGGATAAACACGCCTATTCTAAGACATCAGACTTCAATAATCACCTTTTCTCCTAATACAATTTCTTTGCATAATTTAACACCTCTTCAGCCATCTTTAATGCGTGTTACGCATTGAATTCTGAGTACAGCTCTAAATTAAGGTGTTGGTTTCCTCAACACCATACATTTATAACTCCCTCTTTTCTTGAAGACCTAGAATTAGAAGCAAATTAGGTCTATTTTACCTATAAGCTACGGAGGAAATTTGTCAGCGTTATTCTAAGGTATAGGCCCGCATCGTGAAATTTTGGGGTACATGCTAGTAAGTCTAAGGCAAGCTTTAAGTGATGACTCTACAGCCTTTCGGCTTAGCTTCAAGAAATACTTCTTTCTCCCATTCCCTATTCTAGCCAAATAGTTACACTGATTGGGTTGCACTCTCACAAGAATTCGCAACACAACTGAAGGCATTCGGAATAAATTCACAAGTCTTTGAGTTATCGACATCAGACTTTTATAGTGAGTTCTTCAGTGAGCAGTTTGAGGTTTCACCTTTCTTTACACCGTTCACAGATACGATAGACGCATGGAGAATCGCTAGCATTATACCACAGCCACCCTTTAACTTGTCTAAACCGACATGGTATATATATGATGGGATGAACTTTACGATCAACGTGACACAAATAGTAGTACAAATGCATACATTACAATACGGTTCACCTCAGTACATTAACGATAGTGAAAAACTTATGGCATGGTATAATTACTGGTTACCGGCAATCGCAGATGTAGAGAAAATACAACCAGTAGCACTAAACCCATATGAGGCTAACTGGAACGCAATATTGAACACAAATAACCAGACTTCATATCGACAACACTGTTCCCGTTCGTAGCTTATGATTTCGAGTACATGGGACCAGTAATTGGGTTCTTAGAGGGATATGTAGTACCTCCTGGAATAACACCACACTTACCAACTTATCTAAGTAAAGCAGTAACAACCACAACTACAGTGACAACCAAGTCTTCATCCCCTAACTACGTACCAGTAATAGCTGGTGGAGTAGTAGCTGTTATAATTATTGCAATAATAGTGTATGCAGTATTAAGGAGGAGAGGTAAACCCGCAGAAGAGTAAAACCTTTTCCCTAACATCTGGTTATAAATTGGAACTAAGATATCCGACTTTTTTAATCCAAATTCTTTTAATAAATGGTTCTAGTTTATGATCTGTCATGATAAAAAATTTAGTTTATAGTTCATTAAATCAACTTTAAGAACTAAATGAAGATGTGTCATGAGCTTAATACCGAATTCTGCTTGTTAGATGGGATTTTTCAAAGAGGTAACTTTAATTGTGTAAACTCTTTATAGCCGTTCGTTAAATAAACCCCTTCTTTTTCACACTCTTCAATTAATTGTTTAGTAACTGAGGGTGAGTAAATTATCAGTACTTTTTTCTTATTTCTAATCTCTGGCTTATAATCCTCTAAGCGCTTAACAACCTTCATCAACTGAGATAGAGTACTAACACCAGCCCTAGCCTTTACCTCACCTATTATTACGTAATCCCTTGTCTCACCGTAAATGTCTACCTCAAATTTCCCCTTAACCTCAAATCTGCTCAATGAAACGTCTAACCCTAACTGCTTAAATCTATACTCTAAGTAATCCATGGCTTCTTGCTCTAAAGATCCAGTTAGGTTTTCAATCATGTTATTTAGTTGCCTAATTTGTTTATCTAACCTCTTTATAACAGCATTAAACCTTTCATCGCGCTTCTTAAACTCCTCATCCCTCTTTTTAGACTCCTCATCTAGTTTCTTTTGCATTGCCATAATCTCTTCGTGACGCTTAGCTGATTCCTCCTCTAATTTTTTCTGTAAGGCCCAAAATTCCTCATGACGCTTCTTAGACTCCTCCTCAAACTGCTTCCTCAAAGCAACTAACTCCTCATCCCTCCTCCTAAACTCCTCATCCCTCTTTTTAGACTCCTCCTCAAACCTCTCCCACACGAGCTTATTATAATCAATTAACTCATCAACTTTCTTATTAAGAGATGCTAATTGAGCCTCAATATTAGTAAGTTTTGTAATTACAATCTTCTCGGCAACTTTTTCAGCTAACTTATTCATGAACTCCTCATCGTTCATCAACCTCTTTATTATGTCGTCACTACTCATGTGTTAAATTTAATACTATAAAGATAAAAAGCATTTTGGAATAACGTTTAAGACTTAGTATAACTTTTACAAAGAATTGGGCTGAATCCTTTTTCATGTTAACAGAAATCTTTATTATATTCGATTATAACAAAAATTATTGATGATCTCTCACACCGATGTGGGAAAAGGGTGAGGGGGATTGCGGAGATGTGAGCCCCGTGCCGTTGGAGTCCCATGACCCACTGGCTAAGCCCCTACACTAGATCATGAAAGAATATAAAATGAATGAAATGAAAGAGTAGGGACAAACGGATTAAGGGGACTAAAAGCCTCGCCCTTCCAAGATGGGAAAGATGTAAGCTACAATCCTCATAAGTAAAGCAAGGGGAAATATTTCAATCTTTTTGTTGATCTCATACCAAAATATGAAAAAATGGAGATATTTAAATTTATTCCTATTTACTTTCAAAATTCTCTGACGGGAGTTAACAGAGTTTAATTTCATTTCAAGATAAATTGTTGAACTCCCTTTTCTTTGAATTATAATTTTGTTAAACAGATTAAAACATTTTTTAAAAAATTAAACAGTTAATTATAAATTCTCCCAAAGAGAATATATATTTGCAATGTTAAAAGACTTGATGTCCCAAGGGTTAAAAACAATAAACGCTGACCAAACGTTAAAGGAAGCACTGGATAAAATGGTGAAAGAAAATATAAGGAGATTAGCCGTATCAGTTGCTGGTCAAGTTATTGGAGTAATTTCGGCAAGGACAATTGTAAAGGAGGCTTTAAGTAATCCTAATTGGGCTCAGAAGAAAGTAAGTGAGGTAACAAGACCTGGAATTTTCGCAGACCCAGACACACCAAACAAGATAGGGGCAAAGTTAATGGTTAAGTACGGTGTGGGTTCACTACTAATTAGAGGAGGAGGAATTGTTACCGAAAGGGATATAGCTAAAGCAGCACCTAGGACAACTATCCCGGCAATTAGTATAGGAACTACAAATGTAGTCACGTTAAGCGACTCTTCTACAATGAGTGATGCAGCATCATTAATGGTATCTACTGGTATCTCCCACGCACCGATAGTATCTGATACAGATGTTGTTGGCATGGTCTCGCTGAGGGACGTTATAAAGAGCCTTAACGATGGTAATTTAAGCGCTAACGTTAAGGACTATATGAGTAAAGGAGTAGTCTCATTAGACGTAGATGCCACAATGGCCGATGTCGCAAACTTAATAACCACTAAGAACGTTGGGTCAGTCCTCATTATGGAGGATTTAAGTACTAAGGCTAGTAATTTAAGGGGAATTGTTACTGAGTGGGATTTAGTTAGGACTTATTCAACTTTAACAAAGGCTCACGTGTTGCTTAAGGTCGACCCAAGTAAGATAAGGAGCATTGCCAGTGCTTTATTAGTAACCCCAAGGATTAGCGGCGTTTCGATTGTTTACGGCCCTTACGATATTGTGGTTGACATGGATGTTGAATCCCCAGAAGCTTTAGGGAAAGTCGTCGTAGATTCCATAGGCAGTATGGCGGGTGTGAAGGAGACTTTAACGCTAATTGAAGTTGAGGAATTATGATTTTTTAATTTCCTTAAAAGAGCACTTGCCCCTTCCTCTTTTATGCTCTAAATAGGCATGAGTTATTTTTCTTTTTTCTAAACACTTCATAGAAAGTCCTTTTTACTTAAGTGCTAATGAACCTTTGTGCATGAATTACATTTAAGGTATTGTAGGAGGGCTCTGGAGTACTTAAAAGGTGCTGAAAAAGCGTTAAACGAAAACCTCTATAATGTAAGTGGAGTTTTATCACAAATTTCAGCAGAATTAGCTATTAAAGCCACTATAGCTTTTTTAGGTTACTCATTTCCAGAGACTCATGAAATTAGGAGATTACTGGGATTTTTATCTACAATTGTAACGAAGGAGGAAATTGAGGAGTTCGTTAGGCAAAGAAGAGGTGAGTTAATCCTTTTAGAAGACGCTAGGGTCAGAGGGCAGTACATGTCTTACGATTTAACTAAAGAGGACGCTGAAATCTGTTTAAATACTGCTAAGGAGATTATAAACTTGATAAGAAAGGTCTGGGGAGATAAATGGTGTTCGGATTAGAGAGGATAAAGTTTCTCGAGAGTAAGTGGATGGATATAGCGCGGTTAGTTTTGACTAACGCTAGGAAGTTTGCTAACGTTAAGGAGGCTGTAGTTTTCGGTTCAGTAATTAAGGGTAAAGCTATGGGTGCCAGTGATTTAGATATTGCTTTAGTCGTTAAAGAATTGAAAGAGGAGGAGATAAGCAATCTCTTAATTTCAGTTCACATGTCATTACCAGAAGAAATTTCCGAAATTATTGATATTAAATTTGTGGATGAAAAGGATGAGGAGGATTTTTTAAGAGTTATTGGGAAATACGTTATTATTAAGTAAAATGGAGAATACAAAGACTTCTATTCATCTATTCTTCTAAAAATCTTTTACTTTTAAACTATTTATTTAAAATCCATAAGAGCATCAAGAAAGGGATCCGAGTTTTTAAGAAAAGATGAGCAGTGTTCATATGTACTTAGCCTTAACGTATTTAGAAGCTATTTCGAATTGTTTTTTATCCCTTGTTACCTTTTCGCCACTCTTGCTCTCAGCTAACGCTATGTAAAGTGTATCATATATTGGTAATTTCTCCTTAACCGATATTTCCATTGCCCTCCTTATGTAATTAAGGCTATTATTAATTAGCTATTATTAATTATTAGGAGCTGTGGTAAAAACTCATACAATGCTGTTAAAGTCCTCATACCGTCATCGTAAGTTAACTCGTTAGTTAGTGTTACCTTTTTCTAAATTACATTCCCAACCAATGCAATATCTAGCGTTTCACCATCAACAAAGAATTCCTTAATTTTTCCCCACCCTAGTTCTTCAGTTATATACCTAGCAATTAGTGAGGCGTCAACAACTATCCCTATCCTCCCTCACCATCTTATCACTCGTATGCTTAGTTTCTGGTAGGGCTGAGATTAGCTCGTCAAGTTCTTCCTAGTAGCTCTCTTTTCTTCAACTCGTTTATTCTCTTTCTAATGAAACCTTCAATTTCCCCATTCCATTTAATATTATACTTTTCCATCTCTTCACGTAATTCTTTGCCTATCCTTAAACCATATACTACTTTCATATTACATTGTACGTTTACGTGAAATATAAACGTTATAATACGAAATTGATATAAAGGGCAGAGTAGCTATCATAATTCGGGAACTAAACACTGCTGTCCCACTCCAACTAGTCCTTTCAACCCTCACTGAGGCTTGTTAGTTTAAAAGGGAACGAAGGCAGTAAATAGGAGCATTCACACCATGGAGTACTCCATAGTTCTAGCCTCTTAGGAGAGAAGACTTATAGAGAAGGGATCTCTCATTACATAGCTCTAGTAAAAAATTGTTGATTGCTCCTCCCACAGTCCCATCGAGCTAGGAGGGAGCGTAGTTAACGTCACAAAGGAAAAAAGAGACTTTTAGACTTTCATCATCCGGAAGGGCAGGATTTCAATCTTTTGTAATTATCCCTTCACGGCATTTATTGA
>Ga0208662_100555_pt1 | contig 13663 bp, 12 predicted proteins | sample OSPB_host_MetaG_FD_187136 | JGI IMG/M metagenome (GOLD analysis project Ga0208662, IMG submission 187136) | Hot spring microbial mat communities from Yellowstone National Park, Wyoming, USA - OSPB_host_MetaG (SPAdes) (version 2) | ecosystem: Environmental > Aquatic > Thermal springs > Hot... | reverse complement strand
GCTGCAAAAGTGATAGATGCAATCCTAGAAGAAAACACCATAAAACAACTCTCGAAGATGAGTTTAGAAGAATCTATGAAGTATAGTTGGGAAAAAACGGCCAATGAATATATGAAATATTTGAGTACACTCTAAAAATTCATCAGAGTGGACATTGATTAAAGAATGAAAAATACAAACTTACTGCTTGGATTTAATGCTTAAAAAGATGAGTGGTTAAACCTAAAATTATCATTTGCGGCTTGGAGGCCAGAAGACCAGAAGGTTATATATCAAACATAAACAGAGCAAAGATCTTATTAAACTGGGAACCGAAAACAACACCTGAAGATGGTATAAGAAGGTTGGTAAACTGGATATTATAACAATATAGAGCAGTTTAGATGAGGCATCACTTCGAGTATTACATTTACATGAAACTAGTTAAGTTTGGTCATTAAATAAGGCTGATTTATGATCACAAAGCATATCAAGGAAAAAGTTAATTAAAGGAATTTGGTGTTAAACGGTTAATATCCATGTGGTGTAAGTTAATATGATGGAAAACTCTCTTGTATCAATAAACATTCCAACATTAAACTCAGAAAGAACAATGGCAAGATGCTTACGAGCTATAATTCAGCAGAGTTATAAAAATATAGAGATCATAGTCATAGATTCATATAGTAGTGATAATACTGTTGCTATTGCCAAAAGATATGGTGCTAAAGTCGTATATGAAAGGAAGCTACCTAGACAGAGAATGAGAGGAATTATGGAGAGTAAAGGAGAGTACATTTTATTATTGGATTCTGATCAGGAGCTTGAACCGAGAGCAATAGAGAAATGCATTGAAGAGTGTGAGGAGCGTCATTATGATGCCCTAATACTCAAAGAGAAGTCTATTTACAATGAAGAGAGTTGGATCTCAAAGCTTTTAGCATATAATATGGAAATTGTTCAAAGCGATCCTGATGTATACTTAGGAACAGCGCTTCCAAGGTTCTTTAGGGCTTCCATTCTCAAGAAGATCGATCCTATACCCGAGGACATAGGGTATTTTGATCATGCATTTATATATTATGAAGTTCTTAAGCGCAGGGCAAAAGTGGGATATGTGAACTCGATCATTTATCATCATGAGGTCGATTCGGTAGCGCGGTTTATTAAGAAATTCTACAAATATTATGGCTTATGCCTAATTCCAGCAATGAAATATAATAGAAAACTCGTTATAGGGCGTTCTCTACCAAAGAGAATTTATTTCTCTAGGAAAGTGATAAGAAAGCCTCAGATATTTGTAGGCCTTCTGCTTTTATATATGCTAAAAGCATTGGCGACAGCAACTGGTGTCATTGTTTATATTGTTATGGCATTTAAAGCCCAAAACTGTTAAGGTAATTAACTCGGCAAAATGATTCTTAGTGTTTGGCACAGAATTTTGTTTGACTTTGTTTGTTTAAAAAAGTTGTGGACTGTTTTTATCTGTAAAAAACGTCTTCATGGTTAAAAAGGTGACCTGTAGTCTAGCTGTTTATGAATTGAGTCCTTGAACAAGCGTTTGACAGTATTTATGTTAGGATGAAATGTAAACACATTCTGCATGCAAAACTTCCAGAACAAGAATAGGATATGCCTAAAAAGTAAATTATTCTGTAGTTAACGCTTAAAAATAACTCTATTCATCAAAACGCACAAAGCTACACTTTTGATCTAAAACTGTTCTTAACATTCACACAAAAAACAATTTACCTTGTAAGGTTAACATGAAGATTTTCGAGACAACTAAGTGTGGATCTTTTTTATTTAATGATTGATTAGATGTATTGAATACATATTTGAGATAAATGAAGACCTCGTAGTTTATAATGAAGTTCTATTTACATGCTAAGGAAGAACAAAAAGTAATCAGCAAAAAGGTTTGAGAAAAGGCATATGATAAACATACATACGAGAAGTGAATTATTAAGCTAATCAGCAAAGTCTAGCATGTACGAATACAACGCTAAGTAAATGAGATACAAAGAAGTCATATTAAGGTTCAAGGTTTAAAATACAGTGTCGAGAAAAACGAACGCTTCTGCGCGTACATACTTATGACTAAGACCGTAATTTTACTTAATAATAATCCTCCGTTTGCTGGTACAGGAAGATATGCTTATATGCTTCATCGGAGTCTAACTAGGCTAAATATGAAAGTGGTCTTCATCACTTGGGATAAAGAGCTTTTTAATTCAATTTATCAAAGCTTACGAGCCTTTAGATTAGAATGGATTTATTATCTGTGGAAGTTTAAGTATTTATCAGCTAAATTAAAGATAAATAGCTCCTTAGTTCATATTACTAATGCTGGCTATCTAGTTTCAGTAGTTCCCTCATTAAAGAGAAAAGCAGTGTCAAAAATTGTCATTACGGTACACGATTTAATCCCTTTTATCATACCAAGGTCTATAGCAACCTTTCATGTACAAAATAAGATGTTTTCTATTATAAATACTGATTACATAATTACTGTTTCAGAAAACACTAAGAAAGATTTACTTCACTTCATAGGTGTTGATCCTAGAAAGGTCAAGGTCGTTTATAATGGCGTTGATCATGAACTCTTTAAGCCTAGGGATAAGTTTGAAGCCAGACGCAGGCTTGGTTTGCCGCTAGATAGACCGATAATTCTCAATGTTGGGAGCGAGGAACCTAGGAAGAACATTCCCATACTACTCAACTCTTTTAAAGAGCTTTTAAATAGTAATCCAAATGCCTTGCTGGTAAGGGTTGGTAAAAGGACTGCTCAGATAGAGAAGCTCATAAGGAAGTTAGATTTAAGCGGTGAGGTGCTATATTGTAGGGCATCACAAGATGAACTTGCCTTGTATTATAACGCTGCAGATCTGCTTTGCTTCCCATCCTATTATGAAGGATTCGGCAATCCTCCTTTGGAGGCGATGGCTTCAGGATTACCAGTTATAGCAAGTAATCGGGCCTCAATCCCTGAGGTTGTGGGCGATGCTGGAATACTTTTAGACCCTTTCGACGTTGAAGGCTTCGCATATTGGATGTATGAAATGTTAACGAACGAAGACTTGAGAGCAAGGTTTTATGAGACTGGCTACAAGAGGAGCTTAAACTTCAGCTGGGAGAAATGCGCTAGAGAGACTCTAGAAGTTTACAATAAGGTTTTGAATGAGGTTTAAGACTTTTAACAAACCTGTTAGGAGAATGACAAGTACTTCTGAGATTATGGTGTATAAGCTTCTTCAGAATTATCTCCTCATTTTTAGAGAGAAATTAAGCGCTTCGCTTCTTGATTTGGACTGTGCTGCCGCAATTTAATAATCCTTGTAGCTGAGCACATTGGAACTAGCAAGATGTATTAAATAAACCCGAATGAAGAAACTTGAGGAAGGCATGTGTGTGCGAGACTTAAGAGGAAGTTTCCAATCGAAAATAAAAGAATTGACTTCATATTTGTATTTTAATTAAAATACCGTCATCCATAAGTTGCAATAAATGAAGAAAACTTCTTTATGGGAAGAACATGCACAAAGATATGTTTATAGCGTCATAGCACCCAAAATAAACTTGATCAAGGATTTTCCTGGCCATAATGTTATTGTGGATTTGGGATGTGGAGATGGCATATATATCCCTTTTTTAGCAAAAAAAGCCCATTTTATTGTGGCAATTGATATATCTCATCTTAGATTAAAAAGAGCCCAAGGACAAATTACATTAATAGGGATTAAAAATTCAGTCGATTTTGTTCTATGTGATGCAAGACATCTTCCGCTTAAAGCAAATTCTGTGGGGTTAGTATTTGCTTCGGACGTCTTGGAACATTTTTCCAATGAAGATTTCAAAATTATACTATCGGAAATTGAAAGAATTTCATATAATTTAGTAGCAACAATTCCTAATCCTCACACACCACTTTTTAAAGAGGACCCAACACATATCCTATCATATACGATTATTCAGCTTATTTTACATTTATCTAGACGATGTACTTATAGTTATCATGTGCGAGGATTCTATTTACCATTGCTAAGAGAAAAGGTTAAGAATCGAATTTTTAAAGAATTCACCAGGAAAATCCTACAGATTTTCCCTTGGTTATCAACTTATCTAGTGATAACAGGTACAAAGTATACGCGCTCCCAGAAGATAGCTTGCAGAACTTAATATTGCCTAATGAAAGAATAAGAATTACTCATCTTAAATATATGCAATCAGTATACATACGAGAAGTGAATTATTAAGCTAATCAGCAAAGTCTAGCATGTACGAATACAACGCTAAGAGATTACGTAGAGAAGAGCTGTACTTAAGGTTCCGAGACTTAAAATTTATGGTTCCAAAGGAAACTGAATCTTTCTGGCCCTATTACGGCATATGCTTTGTAGGAGAATATGATCCAATTCTTATGCATATTAATAGTTCAGATGTCGTCGTTGATGCAGGTGCGAATATCGGAATATTCACTTTATTGGCCGCCAAGAAGGCGAAGACTGTTATAGCTGTTGAACCTGACCCCGAAAACTTCGAATATTTGAGGAAGAACGTTAAGTTGAACAAACAGAAAAACGTCATACTAATCAATGAGGCATTATCAAATTATATAGGTCACAGCTTTATATGCGGGAGAGGGCCGCTGAAAGCCCTCTCCGTTAAGGGAATTCCAGTTAAAGTAACAACAATTGACAAGATGATCAAGGAAATTGGGTTAGGCGGCTTTGACGTTCTAAAGATGGATATAGAAGGTGCGGAACTTAACGCATTAAGTGGTGATTTCCTAAATAATGTTAGAGAATTGATGGTGGAGGTTCACGATAAAGCAAGCTACAAAATAATTCGTAATAGGCTCGTGCATGCAGGATTTTATGTAAAAGAATGGAACTTTTCTCCATGGAGGGTTCTAAAGAGAATACTTGTAAACCCTGGATTCTTCGTAAATGCTGAGTTAAGGACGAACTTTGCTGCTACAGTACTTGCTTTAAAATATATGTTTGGCTTGACTCCGCATCCAGTACCTGCATCTGAAGGAGCTTCTAGCATAAAAATATTGCATGCGTTTAGGTCGACATAAAGATGGCAATAGCGTGTGCTAGGGAATTATGAAAATATATGCATTGGAAAAAGAAAGTCTGGCATTAAAATACTAGGGCTTTTTGACTTTAAGATTAATCTATAAAGACCTATATAGCTACCAATTATAATTGCTACAAACGGCAATATCATGGACAATGAATTTATTTCAGTTATAATCCCTACAGCTGGTAGAGTCCAAGACCTGAAAAGGCTACTATTCTCTCTGAACGCTCAGACGTACAAGAACTTTGAAGTTGTAGTGGTGAATAAAGGCCCTATTAATGGAGTTTCAAAGACATTGAAGGAGTTTAATGGAAAAATGAGAATCAAACTCCTACGTGAAGACCAAGGTTTAACTGCTTCGTTAAACCTTGGTATAGCTGAAAGTGAAGGTTCTATAATCATAAAAACGGATGACGATGTGTACCCCTTAAATACATGGCTAGAAGAATTAATTAAGCCATTTAAGTTAAAACGCAATATAGGTGGAGTAACAGGTCCATCAATTGTTCCTTTCAAGATGAGGAAAAACAGGGATTCGCTTCTTTTTATAGATAGGATGCTCACCACAAAAAAGTTTGTATACGTACTTCTAAGAATATTTTACTTCAATTTGATACTTGAGGGGAAATGGGACCATCCCGGATTCATCGCTAGAAGTGGTGCCATAACGTGGGGAGGCGCGTTTGGCACTCATCATGATGAAACAGATCTTATCGAAGTAATGTTCATGTCGCCAGCTAACATGGCGATAAGAAGAGACGTACTAAATAAAGTGGGTGTTTTCGATGAGAACTATAGAGGTATAGGTACTTTTTGTGAACCAGATATGGCTTTAAGAATCTTGAGAGCTGGCTACATTATAATGTATAATCCTAAAGCTATCGTGTATCATCTAGTTAGTACACGTGGAATTTTTTCTGCTCGAACTTCTACATTTAATGAAGGATATAACTTTATATATTTCCTTTCCAAGAATATAGTACCATACTATGGTATTAGTTGCCTGCCGAGGACGCTACTTAATATTTTCTTCACAGGTGGATACTGGCTTTACTTATTCAGGAAGACAAAAAATGTTGAATCACTCAAAGGTTTCATTGGAATGATAAAAGCTATGAGAGATAGGTTTTGGCAAAAGTTCTATTAGGTCCTTACTCTAAGAGCGGATCTGGCATCACAACATACCTGCTTGAATTATGCAAAGTACTTGTAGATACAGGCATGGAAGTTACGCTCTTTGGATTTGAACCTAATTCCGATCTCTCTTGTATCAAAAAGCGGATAGAATGGATTTCGGTGGGCCGAGATGTCGGTTCATGGATAGCTTTTTTTCCTTTACAAATTTATTTGATCAATAAAACGAACAATAAATTAAAAGCTTTGTTTAAGGATGTGGACATAGTGCATTATGTTAGTCCAAGCTTAAGTGTTGGAATTAAACATCCAAATTTCGTCTTAACCGCTTGGTCAATATTGACAAGTTTTTCTAGACATGCCAGCAGTGTTATGCGATTCTATAAATTTCCTTTATCCATCTTGTCACCTATAACACTTTGGCAAGCTACGTTAATCAACAGTTTATCGTACAAAAATGCGAGAAGAATTATTTGTGTAACTGAAAAACTTAGTGAGCTACTAAGCAAAAAGTATGGTATGGAGAGAGTAGTTTACATACCTCCAGCAATAAATGTTTACCCCAACATTAAAAGAGAGGATAGTGAAGAAGTCAGCATTTTCTTTGTCTCACGCGACATTTCTCTTCCTAGAAAGAACTTTAACACGTTTTGGAAAGCTTTAGTGAGGCTTGATAAGCTTTATTATACACGTCGCATAAAGGTTCATATAATAGGCTATATCAAAAGCTCTATCTTGGAACGCATCAAATTTATAAAGAATTTGACAATAATGGCGCACGGGTTTTTGGATAGACGGCAGATAACAAATTTATATAATTCGGCTTCTAGACCCATCTATGTTTCGACGTCAATTTATGAAGAGTTTAACTACTCTCTCCTTGAGGCATTAAGTAAAGGAGCTGTTGCTGTAGTAAGCGATATCCCTGCACATAGAGATCATGTCGTTGATTATCAGACAGGTTTTCTTTGTAACCCTTATGATGACTTTGCTATATTCACTAGGATAAGAAAGTTGATTGATGATATCGAACTTTATAATAGGTTAAAAACCATGTCATCAGAATATATTCTTAAAAAATTTGACTGGAAAGTCGTATTACCAAAGATATTAAAAGTATATTCCGATAGTTAATGCAGCCCCTTGTTTCAGTAATTGTGGTGAATCACAATGGAAAAAATTATATTGAGCGATGCATTAAGGGAATAATTGAAAGCAGTTATCAAAACCTAGAATTAATTGTCGTGGATAATGGCTCAACGGATGATAGCGATAAAGTAATAAAAGGATTGTATCAACGCTATAGAGAAGTCATTCCCATAAAGTGCTTTTTTCTAAAGAAAAATTATGGACCAAATGTGGCACGAAACTTAGGAATTAGGAATTCAAAAGGAGAACTATGTTTGTTTGTAGATCATGATGCTATTCTTACTAAAGATGCCATAAGTAAAATGGTATCGCTTATGGTTAAGAGACATGATATAGCAGCCTTGCAGGCTAAGCTTATCCTTTTAAGGGAGCCTGAAAAAATCGACACATGTGGCGCATACTTAACATTCTTTGGATTTGTAATGGAACCGTGTAGTGGTAAGCCTTCTTCTACTTGTGAGAAACCTTTACCCATTTTAGGCGGAAGGGGGACATTTATGATCAAGAAATCCGTGCTGAGGAAGGTAGGTTTATTTGATGAATCTTTCTTTCTTGGATGGGATGAAACTGAACTTTTCTGGAGAATCTGGCTAGCTGGATATAAGGTACTTTCGTTTCCTCAAGCTATATCATATCATGCTAGGAGTTCTGCTACAAAGTTAAACTATGAAGGCCTTAAAAATGGATATAAAACGTCTATAAAGCTTTTAGAGATAAAGAATTTGATTCCGATATTTTGTATATATACTTTAGCTTGGGTTTACTTGATCCTGATAAAACTAAGAAGAGATAAATGCGCAATAGGTAAATCTATGAATCAGCTAAAGCAACTTATAGAGGAGCTACCTCATATATTTGCAAAAAGGAGATTTGTGCAGAAATACGTAAGAAAAGTAAGTGATAAAACGTATTTCCCTTTCATTATAGCCACAATGCCTATTAAAGAACAAATAGAGCGAGCTCGTCGATTGATTTCATAGTATTGGCATGCGTGACTAAGATATGTTGATAAGAGAGATTTCTTATGAGTTACGCAAATTAACGCGATTATGTAAATTGGAAGCTCTAGGAATTAATGCAATCATTTTCTTCTTACTTATGCTTTTATTTGGCAATACTATTTTCTCTTCTGGTTATATAATTTCTGGCGATTTTTCAATGCCCTTATTCCCAAAACAATTTAAAGCTTTCTTTTGGCCAACATGGGATGAATATCAAAACGCGTCTGTGATGTATTCACTCCCTTTCTTAGCCTATCCATCAATGCTTCTTATATATTTCTTGGTTAGTACTGGTATTTTAAGTGTGGAATTAGCTTTGAAGCTAGGATGGATAGTAATTCCATTCTTTATTGGTGGAAACGCTTTTTACTATTTCATTAAAAAGGAATTCCTCCAAAAAATGCATCAACTTGGAGGCTATTCTTCATTTATAGTAGCTGTATATGGGGTGTTCATATTTTTAGCAAGTCCAGCCTCCCTTAATCTGTTGGTTCAAAGTGCAGCAGAGTTTCAAACGATGACCTTATTCCCACTTTTATTATTTTTGCTAAAAAAGTCCTATACGATGAACTCCAAGAAATTCATTGTAAGTGCAGCTTTAGTTTTAGCGATGACTTTGACAAATCCTAATTCTGTGGTGATATCGATAACCGTAGTCTTAACATTTCTTGCGTTTCATATTAACTTAAGGAATATCATAAAAACTCTTGCTATTTCACTACTTTCAATAGCGTATTCTTCTTTCTGGATCTTCCCCACATTTTTCTCAGGACCTGAGAGCAGCGGGTTTATTGTATCTAATCTGTTCTTGCAAGGCAAGGATATTATTCCGGTGCTAACAGGTCTTGCATGGTATGCATCACCACCTGTGAACTATCCTCTTGATTACAGCATTCTTTGGTTACTACCTCCGATGTTAGCTGTCATACCTCTTATAGTAAGGGAAAAGAGGAGTGTTGAATTGAGGATAATATTATCGCTAACTGCCATGCTACTGCTCTCAATTTCCTTAATTCAAGGTGCAAAAGGAATCGGGGAAATTTTTTACGTTTTTATATCTCAGTATTTTGGGTTATTTGCGGCTCTCTTTCGCGTGACATATCACTTCTATAGCATGTATGTCTTAAGTGTTGCATCTTTGTCGTCTTTAGGACTGGCAGAGATCCTTTTAACTCTTACCAAAAGTGGTAAAAGATGGGAAAAATCGTAGAAAAAATAAAAGTATTAGCAATCTTAATGATCACGATGCTTGTCATTGTTGCTGAACTACCCTCCTTTACAGGTAATCTTCAAGGTATTTATGTGCCATCGAATCCTCCTGAAGCTTATAAGATAGTAAATGATTGGCTCATGGATCAGAATGGAGACTTTAATGTTCTGTGGTTACCACCAAATACCTATACCACATCTTGGAATAGCCCGAGAGTAACCAATTTATACTTTGTAGCTGCGTCATCATCTAAGTCATCATTTCAATGGTTTTCTAGGAATGTACTTTACTACATTTACTATCAGATTTATTATAACCACACCTTAAACATTGGTAAAATTTTATCAATACTCGGTATTAAGTACGTTATATATCATGATGATGTTGATCAAATATTAGGAGATCCAACAGCACCGCAAAAAATTCTCCAGAATTTACTACATTCTCCTGATTTAAAACTTGTATTAACTGTTGGTCCAATTTATGTTTTTCAAAATACCAAATATGATACTGCAAGAATGAGCTTGGTCAACAACATAATTTATCAAGTAGGCGGTTTTGGGAGTATTAATTACTTGGATTCAATAGAAAACTTTAACCCTTCCTTCTTCGCAATTTTTGATATAGATACTTCTTATTATTACGGTAAAGTTATGTATCCGCTATTTGAGAGTGGTATTAATGCTACGTTGATTTCTTTTAATAACGCAGACATTAACAATATTATACTTTCAGAGGCTAATAATTATCTTATTGATCCAAGTATATATGTGAACTATGGTAATAACTGGGAGTATTGGATTCCCCAAGACTGGTTTAGCTTTTATTATAATTTTGTGATTCCTCATTCCACCTCTTTTAACCCACCCCCATGGATCACGGACGGCGTACTTGGTCCACAAACACAATCGATATTAGTAAATTACTCTTCACTTAGCAGTAATTATTACATTCCTGTATCTCCGCTTTCGCAGGGTCATTATCTCATATTTATGAGGGTATTTAAAGGAAGCTTTTCGGGTAAACTTCTGGTTGAGATAGGAAACTTAAGTAGAATATTGGACTTATATTCCGAAATCAATCAAGGTTTCATTTGGGTAAAGGTGGGTGAAGTATACTTAAAGGATACAAGTTATGAACTTCATATAAGAAGTATAAACGGAACTAATGCTTTTTCTTTGATCGGAATAGTTCCGGTAAGTCTCTACAATAAGTTATACAATGAAACAATCGCTCAACTGAGTAAAATCTCTACAGTTAATATCTTAAATTACAGAAGTTTTAGTTTCTCTCAATCACCGCTTGGATTCCTATTAGTAAGGAATGATAATGCATCTGACGGATTTACATTATTACACATTAACTCTGAAGCTAATATGATTAAGATTGATGCACGTTTTAACAAATCTTACATTGAAATACCCTACTTTAACGAGTTAAATCAAACATCATATACCGTTTCTTTCTGGCTACAATTATATGGAAGTTCAAGCTTCAATTATCAACCAGTTTTCTATATAAGAGGAATCGTAGATGTTTATCTTGATGAGAATAATGTATTGTGGGTTTACGTACCGGGACGTACTGCTGGTTATAAATTAAGTCAAAATGCTCTTTATAACATTGTTATAGTTAACAACGGCCAAAAACTAATATATTATATCAATGGTGAACCAGCTGGTGGTGAATGGAGTGCGGGGCCCGGCAATGCAATTAAAACGTCTATTCTTATTGGATTGAATTCAACTTATGAAAACTTTGAACCTTTTGCTATCTCCAACATACAAGTTTACAAAGGAACATTATCTGCTAATGAGATAGAGACTTTATATTTCCTTGGTCCCTCTTCTAGGCCTTTAAGTACTCAGCAATGCGTCTTGTGGGCACCGTTAAATGGTTCATTAACATATTACGTTAATGGAGAGAGAATGAATATACAAGACTATGAGAATGTTGGCCTTTTTCTTCTTCAAGGAGATGATAAAGCGAACGCAACTTTTTATACATTCAAAAATGGATATTATCAATTTTTGATCAGGGCGGGTTCACCATATTCTAATGGAAAAATTATCCTTTTAATTGACGGTCATAAAATTTCAGAAGTTGAGATAAATCAAACATCATTTAATATCTATCCGTTAGGAAATTTATATTTAAATTCTGGTTGGCACACAATATCCATGAAAATCATAGGAAGCATCGTTTTGGACGCAATATATATAGCTTCACCAGAAAATGCTTTATCGTTTTCCAATGTATCCTCAATATCTCTATCACCTATGACTACTGGTATGGATACAGAATATTTTACACTAAACGCTACAACACCTGCCATACTCATCTATAGGTCATGGTATGAAGATGGATTTTTGTTAAATGTTAACGGATATACGTTACGAAGCTATCCTTCATTCTTATCCATAAATGCGTATTTATTGGGGAAAAATATCACATCGCCTATAACTGGGGTCTTAATCTATTACCCTCAAAAGCTAGCAGAAATCGGTTTATTAATAACCCTTATAAGTCTTTCGTTAACTATTATAGTGATGGTATTTCCAATTAAGAAAAAAGTCAAACAGATTACTTAAAAATGTCCGGTCTAAGGAGAATTATAAACTACATAAGGTTTGGTATAAGAGACCCCTTGGCCGCTCTTAATTTTGTGATGTTTGGTCCAAATAGTGTGAACTTTACTATTTTAAAAAAGCTTGGAAAACGGTTGGGCGCATCAAGCAAGTTGATAGATGAATTAACCATGGAAATACGCAATAATGATAAATTTAATTGTTATGTTTCATCTGCACTATCTAGCTTAGACTATCTCGGCTAGATTCAATTCCCGGAAGGTATATATATATTGGTGAGAATCTTAAGACCTACCTACGTTGTCGAAACAGGGGTTGCAGCTGGTGTTTCTTCTGCATATATATTGATGGGCTTAGAGATGAACAATAAAGGTGACTTATTCTCCATAGATCTTCCGAATTATGAGTTAGAATACTTCCCTAAGCTAGGTCTTAAACCAGTATCGATTATACCGAAGGAAAAGAACGTAGGATTCGCCATACCTCCATGGCTAAAGCATAGATGGCATCTCATACTGGGTAATAGTAGAGAAATCTTACCAAAATTGTTAAATGAGCTTAAAACAATTGATATATTTTTACATGATAGTGAGCATACTTATGATCATATGATGTTTGAGTATCATGAAGCATGGAACCATCTAAAGAGTGGAGGTTTACTCTTATCCGATAATGTTTTCATGAATAGAGCATTTGAGAATTTCGCTAAAGAAGTAAAAGCTAAACCGATTCTTCTCTATTTCGCTGGTTGGGGCGCTATAGTTAAGCAATAAGAGTGAAATAAAATGGAGGATATAAATTCTTCAAAAATAGAAAGGTCTTAATAAAAGAGTTAATAGAAAACCAATGCTTTAAAACTTCTTAATATAATAAAGAGTTTGTAACGAAAATATTGAGTGAATTTTATATTTTACAAATATCACGATAGAACAAAATTAAAACATAGAGGTAACTCGCAATAAGTTTCTAAGAGCTTAGATAGCCTCCATGTGTAATATAGCTGTTATTGAGTTTTTTATAAATAATATTAAGCCTGAGGAAATTTAAAGGTAAAAGAGTACTTGAGGTTAGGGTAGATATGTTAATGGTGATGTGAGACCACCGATTAAGAATTTCTGCTCGCTTAGGGAGCTTGTAGGTGTTGAAATTGAATCTAGGAAGTTTGTTTTGTGATTTTACCTGTTGAAAAATTAGTTGAATATTTTAGTCCAGAAGTTTTGATGTTGTGATTAGTACAGAATTGTTAGGGCATGTTCAAAACTGGAGATTGGTAGTAAATAACATGAAAAATGTTTTAAAACATGGCGGATATGCAACTCGTTCACACGGTTTCCCATATCATGCATATCCTTATGATTTTTGGTGATATGCGAAGCGTTAGAAATAATTTTGGAGAAGGGAAGGGCGGGAGAAATATATAATATTTCATCTGGAAATGAAGAAGATAATCTTACATTGGTTAAGAAGATTTTGAAAATTATGGGTAAAAATGAAGACCTAATAGAGTTTGTCGA
>Ga0208662_100552_pt1 | contig 13727 bp, 12 predicted proteins | sample OSPB_host_MetaG_FD_187136 | JGI IMG/M metagenome (GOLD analysis project Ga0208662, IMG submission 187136) | Hot spring microbial mat communities from Yellowstone National Park, Wyoming, USA - OSPB_host_MetaG (SPAdes) (version 2) | ecosystem: Environmental > Aquatic > Thermal springs > Hot... | reverse complement strand
GTTGCTCAATAATCTTAAAAATTTCAGAACTTAAAAAATAAATTCCAATCAGTGCATAGTTACTAGGCGGTATCTTTGGCTTCTCAATAAGCTTAACAAGCTTTCCGCTTTTATCAAACTCAGCTACGCCGAAACTTTTAGGATCATCAACTTCTTTAAGAAGAACCATTGCATCATAATTGTTATTAATAAATTCTTCAACATACTCTTTAATTCCATTCTGAAGTATATTATCTCCCAAGTAAACTACAAATTTATCATCACCTACAAAATCTTTACATAAGCCTATTGCATGAGCAATTCCTTTAGGGAAGCCTTGATATACATAAGTTATACGAGCACCGAATTTAGAACCATCACCATAATGCTCCCGTACCAATTCTGGAAATGTTTCTCCTAAAACTATTGCTACATCTTTAATCCCAGCTGAAATTAAATCCTCAAGAGCATACTGGCTCACAGGCTTATTTGCTATCGGTATAAGCTGCTTTGGACCAGAATACGTTAATGGCCTAAGTCTTGTTCCTGCACCTCCATGAAGAATAATTCCCTTCACAGCAGTTAATAATTAATAAACCTAAAACTATTTAACATTTTACACAAATATTCAAAATAAGTATATTTATCAATCACATAACTAAAAGTCTTAAAGATTTTTACTAAATATTAAGAATACTATAACTTGCTTTACAATCTCATATAATGAAACATACTTAATTAACACTTCATCTTTCAACAGAAACATTACAGTATTTCTTTAAGTAACTTACCTACTCATAAGTATAATCACCAACCCCATCCTTCTCAGGAGGAAACTTTGTTAAAAACAGAACTTTCATTAGAAAATTAATTATAAAAATTCAATAGATTAATAAGTTTATCATAAGAATTTATTTATTCTTTATTTTAAATTAGCAGAAATTAACATACTAAGTATGCCTGTTAATTTGGCTGTTAAGCTTAAAAGTTTTAGTGCAAGCCTCTTTTGTAAAGGCATATTTGATATTTCAGGTATTAAAGTTGTTCTTTTACCTAATATCATTGAATATAGAGCTATATTTGATAAGTCTATTAATTCGTTTGATATTTTCTTAGCTTTTAGAAAGATGCCGGAGGCTTTATGATCCTTAATTAACCTAATAATTTCAAAATCGCTAAAAATTTTCTTCATATCCTCAATCTCATATCTCCAAAAATCATAAGGATATGCATGATACGGAAAACCGTAACAAACAGTCGTTATATATATATATCCACCACGCCTTAAAACGCTTTTCATGTTATTTATCGCCAACCTCCAATTTTGAACATGCTCTAATGTCTCTGTAGTAATTAAAACATCAAAAGATTCTGGGCCAAAATATTCTACTAACTTTTCGGCAGGCAAGATTACATCAACAAATTTTCCAGCTTCAATATCAACACCTACATACTCCCTAGGCGAGCAGAAATGCTCGATCAGAGGTCTCACACTACCGTTAACATATTTACTCCCAACCTCCAACACTCTTTTTCCTTTAAATTCTTCAATTTTAATGTTATCTATAAAAAACTCAATGACTTCCATACGACACATGTAAACTACTTACCTTTATTCTAAATATGATATTAATATTTAATTATTTAATAATAATTCCTATACCAAATCCATCTTGATTTTTATCTTTTACTATTTCCAAATGTTCGTATTTTTCCTTTACTTCATTCCAAAATTTATAAACCTCACCAGCCCATGAACTTGTTTTAATTCCATATCTTGTATAATAATCAGGAACTATATCATGAAAAGCTATTATTCCGCCTTTTCTTACCAAAGGCGAATACATTTCAAAGTCCTTCTTGACCCCTTCATAGCTATGATCGCCATCTATAAAAAGGAAATCGACATTCCTACCTTTAAGAATCCCTTCAATCTTTCTCAATGTTTCGATCTTATGCGAATCTCCTTGAATTAAAAATATTTTCTGCTTTCCTTTTTTAATATATCTGAATAAAATTCTTTTCTCAATTGTTTGATAAAGGTCAACTGAAATTAATGTAGCTTCTTCATCTGCAATATTCGAAAACAAGAATAATGTGCCGCCTCTCGCTGTGCCGATTTCTAAAATTACTTTGGGTTTAACTTTATCCAGAATTAATAATAAACTCTTTATTTCTTCTCTTATTTGTAGAGGCCTAATAAAGTTCGAATTGAAAGTAATTTTTAAAATATTGTCAAGCTTCTTTGAGTTCCTTAGGTTTACTTCTATATGAATGATATCCTGTAAAACTAAAATAAGAAACCAACCAATTTGTAGAAATCTTTTTATCCAAACAGGCAATTTGGCGTAAAATCTACTATTTGATATTATGCTTATCAGAGAAGTTGTCATTTTATTTCTTTATTTAGTATATATTGAAAGATGATGTTATTTTCGCTGCTAACTTCTTTCAGCACCTTTTATATGAACTTAGCCCAAAAAATAAAGCTAGGAAACATTATTGTAATATTCAGTTTCAATTAATGCCTTAAATGAATAAGCTTGAACAAGTACCCGTAATTAAACCTTGAAATCTTTACTTAAACACTCAAATAATAAATCAAGTCTATCCCATCAACTTTTACTTGTTCCCCAAAAACTTACGTAGAACAATCTACTCATAATAAAAATCTTCTATTAATGGCACATATGTAGAATAGTCCTCGTCTATAAAAGTCGCCTAAGTTTATTACTATAAATCCTCTTTATTCAAGAAAATCTGAAATTTGTTTTAGATCAGTGCTCACTTCAATTATAAGATATTTAGTCAGCTTTAGTGCGTATTCAGAACCTTTAAGTACTTCATATTCTGAACCTTCAGCATCGATTTTTATCAAGTCTATTTTCTTCAATCCATTTGCTTTAGTAATTTCATCCAAAGTTATTGCTTCTATAACTATGTTGTCGCTATTATCGGTAACAATTCTGGACATCGCTGGTACATCTTTGTTCTCAAAAAACTTTATTTTTGCTATATGACTGTATGCAATTGTTTTATGCACTGTTGTATTCTTAACATTATTGTAATAGATATTTAAAAGTAAGAACTTGTAGTTTTCAGAATCAGGTTCAATAGCAATTACTTTTCCTTTTATTGCTTTCTTAGCAAATCTTATTGTATATCCTCCTCTGTAAGCTCCAACATCGATTATTACAGAATCTTCTTTAACCAAAGCTTGTGAAAGTTTTAACACATCTCTTTCTGCTTCAAGTAAAAGATGAATTAGATCTAAAGTATTACAATCAAAAATAAATTTTAATTTTTGTTTATCTTCAAAGAAGATAATTATTAATTCTTTAAGTCCTAAAGTTTTTGCTATCTTTTCAAATCTTAACTTAGAAAGATATAAATCACGTGCTTTCTCAAATCTGAAAAATAAATAGATGAAAGAAATTATAAAAAAGGCAATGTTTACTGCAATAGTGCTTATTATTACCTTGATTATATCTCTTGGAATGTAAGGTAAAATCATGCTTATTTTTATTTCGCCTCTTTTTGATGATGGAAGAATTACTAACATTCTTTCAAAATCTTTTAGATTAGCTACATTTAATGATCTTTAGGTAATTAATAGAGCGAGAACTAAATTCTTCTTTTTATGCTTTCAATTACATAATTTGCTCTATGTTGCGGTGTATGATATTGTAGCAAATGTCTTCTTCCATTTTCGGCTATCTTTAATAATTCTTCTTCATTACCTTCTAGAAAGTAGTATTCAAGGATATTTTTAAGTTCTTTAAGCGAACCAAAGAATAAAGCGCTCTTCTTATGTTCAAAATTATTAGGAATTATCGTGTATCGATTTTGAGCGATCAGTGCAGCACCACAAAGAGGAATTTCCCAATATCTGTAAGTATCGTAACCAGTTGAAATCGGAGCTATAGAAGCTTTTGAAGATGAAAGTATTTGCAAATAATAATTAAAAGGTAAGGGATAGCTTGTTGTTTTGAAAGGATAACTTGTGAGAATTGGGATATTTGGCAATCGATAAACATTCTTAGCTCCTGAATAGGAAAGATAAACGAAAGATTTCGGTATTTTACTTACAATCTTTGCTATGCTTGTTCTAGAACTGAAACTATCATAATTTCCTAAAACTCTGATTATTGAAGGCGGTGATACTCTAGATATTAAAGATACCGAAAAATTTTTTTCTCTTTCTTTTATTTTAATTGAAGAATAAAATGTATGAGGTAAAGGAATAATTTTATCAACTAATTCTTTTCTAACTTTAATAGTTTCTTCAGCACTAAGCCATTTGAAATGAAAATGTAAGTTTTCATATTTTGAAAATAGATCCCGCATAAAATGTTGGAATTTTAACATGTACTCAATTTTTACTAATTCCTTTTTAAAGTAAACATTTAAATTTTCATTTTTAATAATATCAAATAAAAAAGGATGATCAGAATCATCGATAAAGACCTTTATTGTTGAAGATTCTAACCAATATTTATAGACTTTAATAAATGAAGATTGATTGAGGGTAACATGATCTATTAAACCAGCATCTGCTTTATTTAAATAACTTAAAAATTTGTCCTTCTCCTTTCTCAAATCGCAAATTAAAAACTCATCTTTCATAAAATGCCTTAATATCTTTATTATATTAGGGTACATCTGTTCCTCAATGGAGGTTATGTAAAGAAGATTCACTTTTAGTCAATGATTACTTAATAAAATATTTATATTCAAGTTTTTTATACGCTAGAAATTTGAAGATTGAAACTTTAGGCAAGAGAACAGGTAGTATTTTAAAATATATTTTGAATTTAAACACAATAAGTATTTATATCATTACTCACATAGTCTTCTTCCTTAGTTATTACATGAACTTCATGATCTTTATTTACTACTTCACAAGATAATTAATAAACTTTATTAATTACACTAGAATGATGATTGGAAACATAGGATATGAAAAGAATTTCTAGACATTATTTTGTAAAAAGAACATTATGATCCAAGAATTTTCTAAGTTTAAAACTTTCTTTTCTCAATATTATATAAGTCTTTGGAAAAGATTCACTTCTTTCAATAATAACCATTTTTGTCCTTTTCAAGCAATTCCTCGCTCCTTCTAATACTAAATCTTCAGCTCCTTCAACATCTATTTTAATTAGATCTATGCTTTCTTCATTTATTATTTCATCCAAAGGTTTCATTTCTACTTCAATGAAATAGTTTTGTTTACGTTTAACTGAAGGTGTTCCGTAATCCCTAGGTTCATAATATAATTTTATTTTTCCTCTTTCTTTACCTGCAGCTAAATTAAAACTATTTATTTTAACATTATTCAATTTTTCATTAATTTTTAATATTTTATAATTTCTTGGCAAAGGCTCAATTGCATAAACTTTACAATATTTAGCAGCCCTGATAGAATATCCTCCTATATTTGCTCCTACATCAACGAATATTCTTGCTTTTTTAATTTTCTCTTTAAAGAAATGAAAAGTTTTGGGTTCATTATATAAACCAGCATGTACATAATCTTCGAGACGATTCGTAAAAAATTTACACTTACCAGGAAATTCAATGACTATAGATTTTTCTAATGCCAATAAACTTAAGATTTGGCCCCTATTATCAAAATAATAATAGAGCACATATTTCAAATCTTCAAATCTCCGCGAAAACTCATATAATTTTTCCTTATTTTCTATTTTTAAGTTCAAATACCTAAAATACCCGATCAAAGGTTTAACATTACCTTTAAAAAGTGCCCCGATAGCTGGCCTCAGCAATTTTACCTGTCTATAAATTTCGATATTTCTTATTAATAGGTTATTGATAAATCCTTTTAATAAATTCATTTAATTCACGTTTAATCGAAGATGTCCCCAGCCTCCTTTCTTATAATATAATTTTACTCTTCCATTTTTATTTCCTGCAGCTATATTAAAGCTGATTATTTTAATATTATTCAATTTTTCATTAATTTTTAATATTTTATAATTTCTTGGCAAAGGCTCAATTGCTTAAACTTTACAATATTTTGCAGCTCTAATGGCGTAACCACCAATATTAGCGCCGACATCTACAAAAATCTTGAAGATTTTGATTTGATTCACTGTAAATTTAAATGTTGCATGTTCATAGTATAATAAGTTAGTTAACTTAAAATCTTCTATATCATATAATAAAAATTTTGTTTTATCACGAAATTTAAAAATCAATGGTTTTTTATAAAAAAGGAATTACAATTTTTTGTTATTTAATTTTTTATTATAATAAATTTTCTTACACTTCTTGTAATATCATTATCCGTTACTATCATCTTTTCATAATCTAATTTAATAGGATAAGGTGAACTAAATGGCGTATTAATGAGATTAAACATTTTAGAATTTTTTAATTTTAATAATAAAGGAATGTAAGCTCCATATTCACTTATGGTCGATAATTTTTTCATCGAATATTTTAAGTATGTCAAACTTCTTAAGGGGTAATGTCCTATCACATTATAATTGAATTTACGTAATAAATATCTAGAGAAATAAGCTATCTCAATTATTGGTGAACGTAAGAGGTATTTTAATATTTGTAAAATATATATATTTGGTAAAAATTTTCTGTTTGCAGATAATATTAGAGCCGCATTTTTAGCCGCATGATAACTAAGTCTTCTATATAAATATAAGTTTATCTTTGAAGCGGTGTTTGTACTTGTTCCAAACTCATGCCTACATACTATATTAGGAATCAACTTTACATAATATCCTCGACTCCATATTCTAAGGCAAAGTTCAACATCTTCATTGCACATAAAAAATTCTTTTGGAAATAACGTATTAATCGTCTTCCTTTTAATTAAAAGAAAAGATGCAGGAATAACAGCATAGTAAGATTCTTTTACTTCATTAATATTTATTTTATCTTTTGGAACTATACCATTCCAGTAGATGTCATATAATGACCCAAGACCTGTAATATCTCTTTTTTTATAATCAACTTGAATACCGCCTAGAGCACCAATCTTGTTATCATTTATAGCGATTTTAACCAATTCTTTAAGCGAATCTTGTTCGGGAATAGCATCTTGATTCAAAAGTAAAACAAATTCTGATATAGAGTTTTCATAAGCTATATTATTACCTCCAGCAAATCCAATATTTTTCTTTAGATTAATTATTTTTAAGTCTTTTTCATAAACTTCTAAAATTTCCTTTGTTCTATCAGTAGAACCGTTATTTACTACAATTACTTCATAGTTATCATATTTTAAATTTAAAGCTGAATCTAAGCATTCTTTAAATATATTCCTCATTCCTTCAGCATTATATGCTACAATTATTACTGTGACTTTAGGCTGATTCATCTAATTCACTATTTAAATACTTACTAAAAAGAAGCGCTTTTTCAAAAGATCTTTTCTATAAGTACGCAAAAAGAAGTCAAATTAATTTATGGTATTGATAAGAAATCTCTTAAACTATTTAAGAGCCACCATATACGCAATAAGTTATTTTGAAAACTTTTAGTAGTATTTATATCCATATTTGACAAAAAGATTAATTAAAATTCGTAAAAACTCCAATTTGTGGGTCTCAATTATCATCTCATTTATTACCCCATTAATTAATAGATTCTTTGAACCATTTATTACTGAAATCTCTTCACCATCAACGTCAATTTTAACCAAATTAATTTTAGTTAAATTAAATTCTTCCGCTAATTTATCCAATGTTTTAACTTCCACTTTTCTTCTTATAAAATGAGTATCTGTTAATGAAGCATTTTGCGTTACAGACAAAGGTTCATGCGGTTTTAAATATATGTAGCTAAACCCATTGTGATCGCTAATATATGCGTTAATAGGAATAATATTATGCAGCTTATTCTTAGAAATATTCATAGTTAAAATTTTATTAATTGGATTTGCTTCGATTGCAAAAACTTTCCTTGAGAAATTGCTCATTAAAATTGAGAATAAACCAGCGTAAGCACCGATATCTACTACATTATGATAAACTCTATGTTTTTCTATAAAATTAAAGTATTCTTCTTTGCCAATCATTGCTATTATGTTACTTATATATTTTCTATGGTAAAATATTTCAAAATTATTGACTTTTATTTTTATTAAATCATTTTTAAATAAATTTTTAGTAAAAATATTGTTATATAATATGTGTATCACTAATAATTTATAATTTTTAATATCCTTTTTATAATTTTAAGTTTATTGAGGTATGGAATATATATTGATGATATGATCATTTATGCAATATTTCATTATAAAAGCTAACAAGATTTTTACCATATTCAGACCACGTAAATTTGGATATTTTTTCAAAGGAATTTTTTTCCCATTCTTTTAACTTCGCTTGGATTATCATAAAAATATAATATATATTCTCTTAAAGATTTTGTGTCTCTAATAGGTATAACAAAGTCTTCTTTTCCTTCTTCTATTAATTCGAAACTACCAGCATTTTTTGTAGTTATTATAGGTAAGCCTCTAGCCATAGCTTCAGCTACTGTCATAACCCATCCTCACTTAAAGTAGGAAATACATATAAAGAAGAGCTTGATAATAGGTTTAGAAGTATTTTCCTTGGCACTCTTCCAAAAAATGCAACTGGTATTCGAATGCGTCTTAACAATTTAGCAAGTAAGTTTTTCATTGAATCATCTATTCCTCCAACAACCACTAATTCAGCATCTTTTAAGCTTAAATTCTGTAAAGCAGACAGTAAATATTGAATACCTTTTCTTAATGTTACTGACCATGTATAAATTATTCGAAATTTTTCATGTTCATAATTATTCGGAATACATTCATCGGGGTCAATACCAGGGTTAAGCTTTTTTATCTTCTCAGATGAGAAACCTTGTTTTAAAAAACTTTGCTTCACGTATTCTGAAGATACCAATATGTAATCTGTTGCGGTATACTCATTCATAAGCCTTTTGATATTAAACATTGAATAATCATATTTTAATCCCCACATTCTCGCCTCTTTAACTAATATCTTCAATTCCTCTAGGATGTGTGTGCCTTGAACTTCTAGGATAGACTTGCTTCCTAATTTTTTAGCCTTCTTTATAGAAAAAAGACTATGTGTAGCCCCACCATGAAAAATATTGGATTTCTCAATAAAAAATTCAGAAGAAATTTTATTAAAATTTAGTGATCTTTACCTATAAAACTACAAATCTGATAAATTACTTCCATGAATTTAAGATAAAGCCTAAGTATTTACAAATATATATGTATAATTATTATTATATATTAAATTTAAGGCTGTTATACTATAAAATTTTGACAGGAAATTTTTATCAGCGGGCCGTAGGGTATATGTATTAGCTTGCACAGTAAAGTATTGCATGCTTTTTGATAAGTATAAAATAAAATTTTCATTGTTATATTTATAATAGTTTAAACTTTGAACTATTAAATTTACAGACATATATCCTGCATCAAGCGTACTATTGTAAAATAAATTAGAGATTAGAGATATGTATAAATTTATAGGTAAATACGTGTTAGATGGAAAATAAATAAATTTATGAAAGAGGTTCATAGTCGGTCCTAATCTAAAGTCACTATATATTGCCATATTATCATAGCTGTACTTTCCCATAAATATATTGGAGTTATATTCTTGAACTGTAATCCAATTATGAAATGGTATATTCATTATTAATAAAAGTATTATTGCTACACGAATTATATTAATAAAATGAAAAACTTTTAGATTATATTTTTTCATATTTCTTATTGACCCTATTATAGCGAAGCTGCCAATCCATGTGAAAAAGGCTAAACTGCTTAAACCATATATACCAAAAGCAAATATATAGAATATAATAATAGGCGTAAACGATAATAAAAATTTCAACATAAAACTATTTACAGGATCTTTTCTGTTCTTAAACCACTCAATAATGAGCGGCAAAATTAACAATCCGTACAGTAAATATTGTGCTATTGAGAAATAATTCAATGGAAAAGGCGAAGAGTAATTATATGCGTTGCCTGCATATTTAGCATTAAAAGGTGAAACAATAGAAAATGTCTCAATATTTGAAATAGGTTGCAAAATGGTATTCAAAGGTGCTTGATCTATATAGTTGCTCAAAAAAAATAACGAAACTATCATTAAAGACAAACTTAGCCAATTAGATTTTATTGAAATATCTTTTATATTTTTGCTTATATTTACTACATTTAACAGAAACATTACTATAAACATAGTTAAAAATATCGCTGATGCAGTGTGATACCAGTTAAATAATGTAAAAGAAATCAATAGAAGTGTAAAAGCATCACCAAATTTTAATTTACTAACAGTATTATTGCTAAAATATTTATATATTATATAAAAATTGAGTAAAATAAAACCATATGCAACATAGGCCCAATTAAATGTACTAAAATAACCTGTTATAGATAAATAAGTTGGCATTATCACAATAGTAATCAACAATAGCTTCTTCATTATATTATTATCTTTTACAATTTTATTATAGAGAATTATATTTAGACTTAGCAGAAATAAAATAAATATGTTTGTTGAACTAAGAAAATCAGCTATCTTCACTGGATCATTGATCCCAATCACTTTAAATAAAATCGCATAAAAAATAGAAGGTGCATTATCTGAAGTTTGCAACAAATATCCAATGCTATAATATGGCAGACTTACTAATTTTCCGTGATTCATGATATATAATATCGTGGGTATGCCTTGAGAATCCCAGCCTATAGCAACCTTTACGTATCTTGCATTAAACAAGTATATCAATAAGTCAAATATTACCCAAACCAAAACAATTAATGTGATATCATTAATTTTAGTTCTCATGTTAAAAATTAATAATGCTTATCATATGTTTCATTCTATTTAAATAAGTATGAACCCTATGGGCTTTCTCAAATCCTTTAAATGCTATTTCTTCACATGTTTTTTCATTGGTTAGCAAAAAATTAATGCTGGAAAATAAATCTTCAACGTTATCATATGATAATAACTCTTTGCCTATATCGTAGAATTCCTCTATACCATGTATATAATCTGTTAAAAGCAATGATCCGCATCCAGTAGCTTCAAAAACTCTCATGTTCGCCTTCATACCATCTATTTTATCTAATGGTTTATGAATATTTAAAACAATTTTTGAACTATTATAAGCTTTTGTTAGATTCTCTCCAATCAATTCATGCGGTATAGCTAATTTCTTTACTAAATTATATTTACTTTTTTGCCATCCTCCCCCAAAGATCCCTATCTTAATTTTTTCATTAAAATTAGTTAAGCGCAATAATAAATCCTTTAATAAGATTTCTCTTTCTGGTCTATAGGTGCCTACAAAGATTACATCGTAGCTATATTTGTTCATTTTCGTATTTGACATCATTTTATGTATAGGAGGGAAGCAAGCAAATGGTAAATAATATGCTTTAAATCCAAATTGATGATAGATAGGTAAATAGTTATAGGCGGTTGTGAAAATAAAATCGACAAAAGGCGCTAGTCTTAATGAATGATTAATAAAATTATTATTTTCACTCTCATCATTCATGTAGTGTATAATGATTCTTTTTTTATTTTCTAGAGAATTTATTAATTTTACTAGGTTTTCATCTAAAAAAGTACCTTTAAATATTAATATAATATCTGGGTCAAAATTTTTTATTTCTCTCATGATATATTTATTATATATTTTATTAAAATTAAATTTCATGTTACTCATAGAACCTATTATTTCAAGATATTTGTTTAATTTTATGCCTATAAGTCTTGTTGAAAATCCCAATTGTTTAAAAGATTCAGAAATAAAATATTCTACATTATATGGTTCATTACGGCCTATAATTAAAATTTTATCTCTCATAGCTATCTTTAAAGAAAGTTTCAAACTTTTTTAATTGAATTTCTAGATTGTAGTTTTTCAAAACATATTCTCTACCATGTTTACCGTATAAGTCTCTTAATTCTTCATTCTTAATCAAAAGATGCATTTTCGAGGTTAATTCTTTGATGTCTCCTAATTTAAAGAAAAGCCCATTATATTCATCCCTTATCACATCGATCAAACCATAAGTTTTAGATACGATTACTGGAGTTTCGCAAGCCATAGATTCTATAGGAACCAAGCCTAAACCTTCATAAAACGATGGGTAGATTAGTACGTATGCTGAAGAATAGTATAAAGGTAATTTTTTATTTTCTATTTCCCCAGTAAAAATTACCTTTTCGGTTATTTTCAATTTTTTAACTAAAGATTCGTAATAGTTTCTTTGAGGCCCATCACCGACTATTAATAGTCTTAATCTATCATCTGTTATTTTATTTAAAAGCCTTGCAAAAGAGATAATTAATAAGTCTAAACCTTTTCTATAACCAAAACCGCCAACATATAAAATAATTTTTTCTTTCTCATCTATATTATAAGTATCACAGATAATTTTAGGTGCAAAATTTATACGTCTGAAAATTTGAGTATCAATGCCTGGAGGTAAAATTTCAACTTTTTTAATATCTACGCCTGAATAAACTAACTTTAATAAAGTCGAGTAAGAAGATACAGCTACTTTTGTGGCCAAGTTGCATGCTTTAACTTCTTGATCTAAAATTTTGTTTCTAAATAAATAATTAATTAATGTATTAGGTTGTTTATATTTATGTTTTATTAAGGTATAATAAATTTCTATATCATAAACATTAAAAAAATAGCCAAGGAGAGGTTTTTTATAAATATCTCTTAACTTTAAACCTGAAACTATCCAAGGCTCCATTGCAAAGATTATATCAAAGTCATGACTCTCCTTCAATCTCAAGGGAAGAAGTTTTAATCTATATATCAAAGGTAAAGGTGGCAAATTTATCTCTGAGTAATTAATTAGCTTGTATTTTCTTTTAAGAGGGAATATTCTCTCAAAAATAAATTCAAAGTATATTCCTTTTTTATTCAATTTACTAGAAAGATTATATAAGAAAGTTGAATACCCTCCAATATTGCTTGTAATGGGATATGTTAATGTAAGGATTCGCAAAGTATTAATTCACTAAAATTCTATGCGCGTTGCAAGATTTAAAAGCAAAGCGTCTAAAGTATTTTAGTATAAATGTATGCTGAATTTCTTAATACATCCGAACAATAAGAGAAAGAATAGTTTGGAAGAGCTTTAAATTCGTTTATAGTAGATTATATTAAAAACTTTTTTAAGTTACTGTCTTCTTATAAAGATAGAAGATAGCAAAGAATTCGAATGTATAGCAATAAAGGTGTTAATAACCAAAATATTTCTTTATTCCTTAATGTGCCATTAACAATTGCTTTAATCATATATATAAAATGTGAATAAACCATTTCATTAAAGCTATATGTAGTTAAATCTTTTAAATTATTTTTTCGAAAACTTTTATTTCTCCTAATTTCTTTTGTTATTATTTCTTTAAGGCTTGTATGAGTAAAATGAATTATAGGATCAGGATTTAAAATAGTTATATAACCTCTCTCCTTCAATTTTTTCGCTAAAATGAAATCCTCTCCGAAATCAATTTTTTTTCCTATACCTTTAACCTCTTCAACAATAGTTTTCTTGAATAAAGAATTTCCTCCACCGGCAGGGTATCTTCCTTTTAAATACTCATTAAGCGCAAAATACCACTCAAAGCTTACATATACTTTTGAGAGTAATAATTTGGGAGGTAAACTATAGCACCACACAGTACTTATTCTTTTGTTCAAAA
>Ga0208662_100544_pt1 | contig 13826 bp, 7 predicted proteins | sample OSPB_host_MetaG_FD_187136 | JGI IMG/M metagenome (GOLD analysis project Ga0208662, IMG submission 187136) | Hot spring microbial mat communities from Yellowstone National Park, Wyoming, USA - OSPB_host_MetaG (SPAdes) (version 2) | ecosystem: Environmental > Aquatic > Thermal springs > Hot (42-90C)... | reverse complement strand
GGCAGGTTCAGTAGCAGTTACCATAACAAGATTAGCACTTAAACTCAGAAGAGGATTGAAAGTGCCCTTCTTCCTCTTCTTCTCCTTGCTGGATCTGGATCCCTTAAACTCAGAAGAGGATTGAAAGTAATGAAATATACAGAATAAATTTAAACTTTGCCAATTTCTTAAACTCAGAAGAGGATTGAAAGCCATATTTGCCAGAACCGGTTACGTCAATCCACATATCTTAAACTCAGAAGAGGATTGAAAGGGCAATCCGCTAACGTAGCCTCCTGCTGCTACTAACTTAAACTCAGAAGAGGATTGAAAGTGCTGAGATGTAGCTGGTTTACAAACGATTGGAATCTCTTAAACTCAGAAGAGGATTGAAAGAGTTCTTGAGAAAAACGAATAAATTCTATCAGATTTTTACCTTAAACTCAGAAGAGGATTGAAAGGCAGTTAAAGATTCAAAGATGGATGGATGAAAGACAAAACTTAAACTCAGAAGAGGATTGAAAGGATTTTAAAAACGATATTATCGATGCTCTTATTCTTTTCCTTAAACTCAGAAGAGGATTGAAAGATTCGCATAACAAATTTATCTTCTTGCTTATACACGCTTAAACTCAGAAGAGGATTGAAAGTATAACTAAAACTGAAATAATAGAAAAACCGGTTGAGAAAACTTAAACTCAGAAGAGGATTGAAAGTTGTTTATTTCTTCAATTTCATCATATTCATTAATATTATCTTAAACTCAGAAGAGGATTGAAAGTTGTATGCATCGTGTAATACCCTTCTTACTTCTTCTAACTTAAACTCAGAAGAGGATTGAAAGGGCCAGAGCTGAAGCTGAACGCAGATTTCCTAGGACTTAAACTCAGAAGAGGATTGAAAGAATATTTTCTTAAATTGCTCAGGTCTTAGTGATAGGAATCTTAAACTCAGAAGAGGATTGAAAGACGCGTAACAATTTAAAGAACCCTGGATTTTTAAGGAATCTTAAACTCAGAAGAGGATTGAAAGATACATTTATACCGATGGACGTATTTCAGGATATACTTAAACTCAGAAGAGGATTGAAAGAATTCAGCCGGGTTAAGAATAGTAAATCAATACATTCTTAAACTCAGAAGAGGATTGAAAGTCACTGAGCTGGTCAACATTTGGGAGTTTAGACATATCCACCTTAAACTCAGAAGAGGATTGAAAGGAAAAAATTACTGTATTCATATTTAAAGCTTTTCCCTTAAACTCAGAAGAGGATTGAAAGTGAAGCATTGGCCACAGGTTGCCCTTTGGTATTGACTGAACTTAAACTCAGAAGAGGATTGAAAGATTTAAGAAATTTGCTGTATCCTTACTTCAATATCAAAGCTTAAACTCAGAAGAGGATTGAAAGTTTGCCACAATTATTGTGAAGAGCGCAGGTATTAAGCTTAAACTCAGAAGAGGATTGAAAGAGCATGAGCGAGGAAGCCTTAAAAAAGCTTGAGGAACTCTTAAACTCAGAAGAGGATTGAAAGTTTAACTTGAGGGAGCCTATCCCCTCCAATGGCTGGACAGCTTAAACTCAGAAGAGGATTGAAAGAAGAGCGTGTGGAAATACTCTTTTCTTCAACTTCGCATCTTAAACTCAGAAGAGGATTGAAAGAGTGTTTTTAGCTCTGCTTCTGAAAGAACTTTGCCCTCTTAAACTCAGAAGAGGATTGAAAGTATGCTTGCTAAAGCTAGCTTAAGGTAATCGATTTGCTTAAACTCAGAAGAGGATTGAAAGAAAGCAAAGTCGCCAAATTCCTCTGAATCTATTAAAGAACTTAAACTCAGAAGAGGATTGAAAGCATTTTAAAAATCCTCAAAAACGAATTGAATATCTTTCTTAAACTCAGAAGAGGATTGAAAGTATTGGAGTGGCCCTATAGGATGGTATTGGGAAAGCGTTGGCTTAAACTCAGAAGAGGATTGAAAGTACTTCTCAATGCATCGACATACATTAATTGTCTCGGCTTAAACTCAGAAGAGGATTGAAAGTGCATCAATCATCCTTATTTTCGTTTTTGTGAGGAATATCTTAAACTCAGAAGAGGATTGAAAGATAACTATTCTTTCTCTATCTACACCTGTAAATATATGGTCCTTAAACTCAGAAGAGGATTGAAAGAGAATTTGAAGAACATCACTACGATGACTTTGAAACTTAAACTCAGAAGAGGATTGAAAGGGGTATAATCCTGCATCCCGAACGATTGATCTTACATCTTAAACTCAGAAGAGGATTGAAAGTAGAGTACCTTATCAGTGGACTTGGTATTATCCTGTGGCTTAAACTCAGAAGAGGATTGAAAGACATCAATAAATGGTATAACTAACTTAGGTTGGCAACCTCCTCTTAAACTCAGAAGAGGATTGAAAGAATTAAATCTATTAATTCTACATAAAAAACTTCAAAGGCTTAAACTCAGAAGAGGATTGAAAGTTGCTAAATGATTTGCCCCTTAATATTAAAGCTATTATCTTAAACTCAGAAGAGGATTGAAAGACCAGGAGGCCCATGCAATGATCCATCTTCTCCATGCCTTAAACTCAGAAGAGGATTGAAAGCTGGTAAAAAATTTCTACAAACAGCTACAAAAAATACTTAAACTCAGAAGAGGATTGAAAGTCATCGCTTATATTAGCTATCTCCTTTTGGATAAACTTACTTAAACTCAGAAGAGGATTGAAAGTCATCGCTTATATTAGCTATCTCCTTTTGGATAAACTTACTTAAACTCAGAAGAGGATTGAAAGAGGTCCTAGACCATTAGCTCCACGTCTTCCTTCACCTACACTTAAACTCAGAAGAGGATTGAAAGATCGATATCCCAGCTCTTATAGCCTTTTCAAGTGCTTCTTAAACTCAGAAGAGGATTGAAAGGAAATTAGTTCAATATCTCTTAACCATGTTAATCTACTTAAACTCAGAAGAGGATTGAAAGCGATCTGTTGATTGAAGCAGCCAAAGACCAATCATGTCTTAAACTCAGAAGAGGATTGAAAGATACATCAGAATTTTCCGTAACCAACGTTCCACGTTTTACCTTAAACTCAGAAGAGGATTGAAAGTGCCATTTATTACATCGTACGTAGTACCAGAACCATATGCGCTTAAACTCAGAAGAGGATTGAAAGTAATACTTGGCTTCATCCTGTCCTTCATCTCTATAAACTTAAACTCAGAAGAGGATTGAAAGTGCTACTATAGGTTGAATGACTACTTCTACATACGCATACCTTAAACTCAGAAGAGGATTGAAAGTGCTAAATGAATTTGCCCTGATTTTATGCAACTAGCTTAAACTCAGAAGAGGATTGAAAGTGGAACTCAGTGGAGTGATACTTGCCAAGCATGTGTTCCCTTAAACTCAGAAGAGGATTGAAAGCTGCTATTCGCTTTACCAAATCTGTTAGCTGTTTTTCTACTTAAACTCAGAAGAGGATTGAAAGACGGCCAGAATTACTTGGCACAGTCTAGGGTCATACGGCCTTAAACTCAGAAGAGGATTGAAAGATTTCTGGCCGCCCAAGACTTTCTTCTCCTAATTTTACCCATCTTAAACTCAGAAGAGGATTGAAAGATGCCTTCAACTAGTCCATCTACGACTCCACCTAGCGGACTTAAACTCAGAAGAGGATTGAAAGTCAATGTTATCTGCGTTTATACCAAGCTTTTTTATACTGCTTAAACTCAGAAGAGGATTGAAAGATCTTTTGCAATAAATCGTCAGGATTGAAAGCACTCATGTCTTAAACTCAGAAGAGGATTGAAAGTGTTTAGAAAAACATCACCTCCCTAGTTGGAGGAGGAACTTAAACTCAGAAGAGGATTGAAAGAGTTGTTGTTTTAATTTTGTAATCTCATCGATAAAGACTGACTTAAACTCAGAAGAGGATTGAAAGATTGGTTTAAATATTATAATCCTTCTACTCAAGTTGATATCTTAAACTCAGAAGAGGATTGAAAGGCTCTAGCAAATGACAGAAAGAAAATTCTTGATAGCGCTTAAACTCAGAAGAGGATTGAAAGGTTGAAGAATACTATCATAAGCGTGTTCCTTAGCAAAGCTTAAACTCAGAAGAGGATTGAAAGTGAAACAAGCGATATAATTAAACTAGGTTTAGTAGCACTTAAACTCAGAAGAGGATTGAAAGTTGTTTGCTATCAGGCCCTGCATGCTGCAATTTATCCCTTAAACTCAGAAGAGGATTGAAAGTAAATCTTCCTGTCCATGCATTATTACCAATGTTCTTAAACTCAGAAGAGGATTGAAAGTTAGCAATGCAGACTGTTAATGTGGTCTTCCCAACTCCTCTTAAACTCAGAAGAGGATTGAAAGAGCTCTCCTTATGTCATCACCTAATAAAAACTGAACTTCTTAAACTCAGAAGAGGATTGAAAGAACTGTCTAATTACGCTTCTAATTTTACCGCCACTTTTCCTTAAACTCAGAAGAGGATTGAAAGATTATTGCTATTGTATGGTCAATATCTAAGAATTCATCACTTAAACTCAGAAGAGGATTGAAAGTGCTAATACACTACTGAATGAGTAGTATTCTTCATTTCCACTTAAACTCAGAAGAGGATTGAAAGCTCAAATAATGCCCTGAATGTATCAAAATACATTTTGGCTTAAACTCAGAAGAGGATTGAAAGAGCATTAGTGATAGGCGGTTCTATTGCACTCTACACACACTTAAACTCAGAAGAGGATTGAAAGATGAAATACCCCTTTGCTTCCTCTGGAAGATCGAATAACTTAAACTCAGAAGAGGATTGAAAGATCTACAACCGCTACTACTAAAAAAGATAGTTAACCTCTTAAACTCAGAAGAGGATTGAAAGTGTTAAGTTAAGAGGTTTTGCAATAATGGGATGAACACTTAAACTCAGAAGAGGATTGAAAGATTCAGGGTGAAGGAGTTTATGCTGGTCATTCTGCTGTACTTAAACTCAGAAGAGGATTGAAAGTCGAAACGCTACGTTCCCTACCTAATAGTAATGAATTACCTTAAACTCAGAAGAGGATTGAAAGCAGTAGGTGTCATGTCTAAATAAAACCTTCTGCGCTACTTAAACTCAGAAGAGGATTGAAAGAGTTTACAACAATAGCGCAGCAAGTCAGTCAACAAGCTTAAACTCAGAAGAGGATTGAAAGGGTAATTGCCACTTTGTAAATGCACTAGTTTTAGTACTTAAACTCAGAAGAGGATTGAAAGCACCCTTACAATTCACACCATTTGCAGAAGTAACACAGCTTAAACTCAGAAGAGGATTGAAAGTAAACCAGAAAGCCAATTATAGCTTTCCCTCCAACCTAACTTAAACTCAGAAGAGGATTGAAAGCAAGCTATGGAATGTTTACGCATCATGTTTCACCTTATCTTAAACTCAGAAGAGGATTGAAAGATTAAATTCATGTATTTCAAATTTAACCATTCCTCCTCCCCTTAAACTCAGAAGAGGATTGAAAGTATAATCACTTATTTTATTCTGTATTCCATAGCAATATTCTTAAACTCAGAAGAGGATTGAAAGTATTTCTTCTAATATCTCGACATCCTCATCAATCTCCCTTAAACTCAGAAGAGGATTGAAAGATAGCTTTATCAGGATATCCACCGCCTGGAACTACCTTAAACTCAGAAGAGGATTGAAAGTTTTTGTCATGCTCATGGTGAGCGTCATGGTAGTGGTCACTTAAACTCAGAAGAGGATTGAAAGTGAAGTACCCTTCTTACTTCTTCTAAGTCTGCCATCTTAAACTCAGAAGAGGATTGAAAGCTCTCTTTGGATCAGGATCCATTCTAACAGCTCTTTTCTTAAACTCAGAAGAGGATTGAAAGTATATATCGTGTTTTTCTCTGCACACATGATAATCCTCTCCTTAAACTCAGAAGAGGATTGAAAGGCATCTTTTCTAAATTTTCTAGCAAGGGAAGGATTTCTATCTTAAACTCAGAAGAGGATTGAAAGATCAAGCCCACAAAGTCAAGGAGTTCTTAGAGTCTTTCTTAAACTCAGAAGAGGATTGAAAGGTTGGAGTAGTGATAATCAAATGAGCGAGCTTGACAATCTTAAACTCAGAAGAGGATTGAAAGATGTCAATTTCTTTCTTATTAGATTCAAGCATTGCTCTTAAACTCAGAAGAGGATTGAAAGCTATATTAGGATATGGGAAAAGGAAGAAAAAATGAGCCTTAAACTCAGAAGAGGATTGAAAGGATTGCTATTCCAGATGACCCATCGATTATATTCGGTGCTTAAACTCAGAAGAGGATTGAAAGGTGAAATCTATTCTGCATTTTGTAAGGATTTGACACTTAAACTCAGAAGAGGATTGAAAGTAACAATGTCCGCCCTTAAAAACATTAATGCATTCATAAGCTTAAACTCAGAAGAGGATTGAAAGTGTAACAGGAGCATCAGCAACAACGATAGTTATACCTCCTCTTAAACTCAGAAGAGGATTGAAAGAGCGCCATGCTTACTTCTTACCCCAAAGCTCTTTAACTTAAACTCAGAAGAGGATTGAAAGTAGTTACAGAAAAGGTTATAGTAGGATGAGGATTGCTTAAACTCAGAAGAGGATTGAAAGCATAAATCGTCAGGAATTTTATCGCTCATGTCTTAACCTTAAACTCAGAAGAGGATTGAAAGAATTTAATATAATAACACCTGTAAATATCAAAGTCGACTGCTTAAACTCAGAAGAGGATTGAAAGGTGGGCCACAAAAGGATATTGGCAAATGGGCTGTGAACTTAAACTCAGAAGAGGATTGAAAGATAATTTGCAAAGGGCCTTATACAGGCTGCAAAGCACACTTAAACTCAGAAGAGGATTGAAAGATCTTACACACCCATATTGCTTCTTTTGGTATTTCTTCTTAAACTCAGAAGAGGATTGAAAGTTTAAGCAAATATACTGTTCCAGATGAACTTATAGGCTTAAACTCAGAAGAGGATTGAAAGCATTTCTGGGTTTTGCATATAATTATAGAAAGTTTATCTTAAACTCAGAAGAGGATTGAAAGAAAATTTTTATGAAATCATAATCAACACTATCAACTTGCTTAAACTCAGAAGAGGATTGAAAGAAAAGAAAGATTATGGCAATACCTCCTAAAGGAAAGCTTAAACTCAGAAGAGGATTGAAAGACAAGGATTAAAAGTAGAAAAGCTAACAGGTGCAGGACCTTAAACTCAGAAGAGGATTGAAAGCCTTAGCAAGAAGGAGATACGGTTCCTCAAAGGTATCTTAAACTCAGAAGAGGATTGAAAGCCAAATCTTGGTAGTAAGCTGTATCTATTTGAGTTAGCTTAAACTCAGAAGAGGATTGAAAGCCTGCGCGTATAGACGTAATATTCTGTAAGCATACTCTACCTTAAACTCAGAAGAGGATTGAAAGCAAAACCCATCTTACTCTGTATTTTGTGCTTCTAACACTTAAACTCAGAAGAGGATTGAAAGCCTTTAAATTTTCAACAATAAGATTTAAATATCCGAACACTTAAACTCAGAAGAGGATTGAAAGAACATGTCAGAAGAATATACTTGTTCGTAAATTATTCTTAAACTCAGAAGAGGATTGAAAGACTTACAAACTGAGACCAATATACTCTAAGAATTTTTCCTTAAACTCAGAAGAGGATTGAAAGTTTTCACTTAAGTCCGCTGAATAACCTACATCCCTGCTTAAACTCAGAAGAGGATTGAAAGGAATAAATTTACTAATGGTTGCATACCTTCGGAATCTTAAACTCAGAAGAGGATTGAAAGACATAATAATCAATATCATCATAATCCTTTAATATACTTAAACTCAGAAGAGGATTGAAAGAGCTCATTAAGCCTAACTGAATAGTAAATTGTATTATTTGCTTAAACTCAGAAGAGGATTGAAAGATCCGTAGTGTTAAAGTCTTCAATCTTGCTTTGATTTATACCTTAAACTCAGAAGAGGATTGAAAGCCTTTTGCAAATTTCTTTTTGTATACCTTTAACTTGACTTAAACTCAGAAGAGGATTGAAAGCATGACTAAAGGCCTGTATACAATGGTCCTGTCTTGCCTTAAACTCAGAAGAGGATTGAAAGTTAAATGCTCAATTAAGTTAAATGCTCTTATCCTTTCAAACTTAAACTCAGAAGAGGATTGAAAGTCTTAGCATTACAACAACGAAGCCTATTGCAATTGCTAATCTTAAACTCAGAAGAGGATTGAAAGCTTAAAGGAGCTAGTGTGTATGTGTCTCTCCCTAAATTGTACTTAAACTCAGAAGAGGATTGAAAGTCGATTTCATCTTTTTCCACTAAATCTTCGCTAACACCACTTAAACTCAGAAGAGGATTGAAAGTGTTCGTTTACTTTAACTTTAAAAAGGCCATTTGGATTTCTTAAACTCAGAAGAGGATTGAAAGCTTCATAACAATCATATCATTCCCACAACCCAACACACTTAAACTCAGAAGAGGATTGAAAGTTGTTTACATGAGCTTTTAGTTTTTCTGCGTCAAAAACTTAAACTCAGAAGAGGATTGAAAGCAAACAAAGACTCCCAGAAGGGAAAATACTAAGTGACTTAAACTCAGAAGAGGATTGAAAGTTGCCATTAAACTGTAAGGGCTGTTCTTCGTATATTGGCTTAAACTCAGAAGAGGATTGAAAGGTATCATTGTTTGCAATTGGTGAATAATAACCTTGTATTTCCTTAAACTCAGAAGAGGATTGAAAGAGTAAACGGTCAGCAAATAAAAAGCCAACAGTATATTGCTCTTAAACTCAGAAGAGGATTGAAAGTCTAGAACTAGAAGAAGTAGATATAGAAAAAGAAAACTTAAACTCAGAAGAGGATTGAAAGAAAATGCAGAAGTAGGAATCATATTCCATCAGTTCGCACTTAAACTCAGAAGAGGATTGAAAGGGTTTATTAAAAACTTAGAGGAGGGCTTAAATGAGTCTCCTTAAACTCAGAAGAGGATTGAAAGTTCTTTATTTTTTGGAGAGGGGTTAAAAGGGGAGAACCAACTTAAACTCAGAAGAGGATTGAAAGTTATGCTTCTTCATTGGGAACCTATGATTATGAAAAACTTAAACTCAGAAGAGGATTGAAAGAAGATGGAGACTTAAAAACTACGGTTTAAAAAAACACTTAAACTCAGAAGAGGATTGAAAGATAAAATTTTGTTGGGTAAATTTTATTGAATAAAAACTTAAACTCAGAAGAGGATTGAAAGGATAAATATCTGATGAGTATCAGATGCGTTTCTATCCTTAAACTCAGAAGAGGATTGAAAGTTTTTTAGCTAAGTAGTTTAGCTTTTTTTAATTTCTTTCTTAAACTCAGAAGAGGATTGAAAGATATTTTGTACTTCTAACTGGCTCTGCTAATGCTAACTTAAACTCAGAAGAGGATTGAAAGTAATGGAGTATGTTCAAGTAGTTGCGGATTTAATCCTATCTTAAACTCAGAAGAGGATTGAAAGGAATAGTAATACCATAGCGTGTTCGTTTTTCCGTATCTTAAACTCAGAAGAGGATTGAAAGAATATATTTAATCGACGAACAGGAATTATTCAATTTCCTCTTAAACTCAGAAGAGGATTGAAAGTTTATCCACATTGTGATAGAGCCTGTATTATTATTCTTAAACTCAGAAGAGGATTGAAAGGGGTATATTAGTTAATGAGTTGAAGGCTTTGGAAGGATTCTTAAACTCAGAAGAGGATTGAAAGTTTTGTTCGCATATGCAACACTCAAAACTATCTCTTAATTCTTAAACTCAGAAGAGGATTGAAAGATTAGTAGCAATGATCCCTGATATGGGTATTAAGCTCTTAAACTCAGAAGAGGATTGAAAGAAAGCTAAAACAGTAGTTTTAGTTTTAGATGAATTCTTAAACTCAGAAGAGGATTGAAAGGAGTAGAGTAATAGCCAAATATATCTTCTCCTTCTACACTTAAACTCAGAAGAGGATTGAAAGGGCCATGTATCAGGAGCATATTGCTTTGCTACCTGAGCCCTTAAACTCAGAAGAGGATTGAAAGTGAACTGCTAGCTTTTCTTACCTGAGCTTGTATTCTTTCTTAAACTCAGAAGAGGATTGAAAGATTCCATCTGAAACAATTATGATTTTCTCATCTCTGAACTCTTAAACTCAGAAGAGGATTGAAAGTGTCTCTAGTAGGACCCCATGGTAAATTTATAGGAAGCTTAAACTCAGAAGAGGATTGAAAGTCTAGACTATTAAGGAAATTGAATAATTCCTGTTCGCTTAAACTCAGAAGAGGATTGAAAGTCAAAAACGAATTGAATATCCTTAAGGATCTTAAACCTTAAACTCAGAAGAGGATTGAAAGTTTTCATATTCGCTGACTTTATTTCCTATTTCTTTCACTTAAACTCAGAAGAGGATTGAAAGGTAAAGGTCGCCGATGAATATATTAACTTGGTAGGTGCAAGCTTAAACTCAGAAGAGGATTGAAAGCAAATACATCAAACGGACTACTAATCGACTATATTCTTAAACTCAGAAGAGGATTGAAAGCAGCATCCTGTTATAAATATGCCTTTCGCTCCAGCGCTTAAACTCAGAAGAGGATTGAAAGTTGGATTTCTTGCCTGATATCGAGGATGCGAGTGAAACTTAAACTCAGAAGAGGATTGAAAGTATTCGAGACCCCTTTGCACATACTCCAAATTATTTTCCTCTTAAACTCAGAAGAGGATTGAAAGATGATTTATTATTTTCTTATGGAAAGAAAGATTACTATAGCTTAAACTCAGAAGAGGATTGAAAGGATACAGTATATTTATATAAACCTTCTTCCTTCGTAGCTTAAACTCAGAAGAGGATTGAAAGGATATCTGAAGTCATCGTGTGTAAGAACTATAGCTTAAACTCAGAAGAGGATTGAAAGATCTGGTTTAAATACCAAGTATTGAGTTTGTAAGTCTACTCTTAAACTCAGAAGAGGATTGAAAGTTTTTATTCTGGATAGTAGTATATGTAGACTTCGTGATTCTTAAACTCAGAAGAGGATTGAAAGTAATTTAGCTTCACCATAATCATATAGTGGTGTAAATCTTAAACTCAGAAGAGGATTGAAAGGGTGGTTCAATCCTAATTTTCTTATTTTTAAAAATGTACCTTAAACTCAGAAGAGGATTGAAAGTTGACTTAAGTTGTTTTTGAACTTGTGCTTTTACAGTTTCTCTTAAACTCAGAAGAGGATTGAAAGTACATCAGGTATTGGCCCACTATTTGATACTAATTATTTACCTTAAACTCAGAAGAGGATTGAAAGATTAAACTACTTGTCTTCTTACCTACTTCAGATTTGCCACTTAAACTCAGAAGAGGATTGAAAGTGCTTTTTCAAGCTTCTCCTGAGCCTCTCTTAACTCAACCTTAAACTCAGAAGAGGATTGAAAGAATTCCGCATAAAACAAAATTTGCACCGTTTAATTTAACTTAAACTCAGAAGAGGATTGAAAGTAGATAGAAGCTGAAGAGCGTTAGTAACCGATTCAAATATCTTAAACTCAGAAGAGGATTGAAAGCTACTCATTTTCCTCGAATTTTATTAATTGTTTTTCTTAAACTCAGAAGAGGATTGAAAGATAAGCTGATCCCAATAAACTCTTTCTAGCCTTCTTACTCTTAAACTCAGAAGAGGATTGAAAGAAATTGTTTTATGTGCTACATAAATGGCAATTCAACTTAAACTCAGAAGAGGATTGAAAGAGGTTCTGTAGCAATGCTTTCATTTGCATCATATCTTTTCTCTTAAACTCAGAAGAGGATTGAAAGCTTCAGGATTCTGTGCGTGCCTCATGATTTCATCTTTTTTCTTAAACTCAGAAGAGGATTGAAAGTTTACCTGAACTGGATTTATCTTTTTAGTGTATGTAGCTTAAACTCAGAAGAGGATTGAAAGTTCCTAATGAATATGCTTCATTTGTTTCTTTTAAAGCTTAAACTCAGAAGAGGATTGAAAGGTTATTGTTACTGTTCCACCACTACTATTATTTAGCACTCTTAAACTCAGAAGAGGATTGAAAGTCAAATCATCAATTGTAAGCTTTTCATAAGAATTCTTAAACTCAGAAGAGGATTGAAAGAAGCCATAAGCTAAAAAAAGCTTTAAAGGTTTAAAAACTTAAACTCAGAAGAGGATTGAAAGTTCTTCTACTCTTACTACTTTTACTTTAGGCTTTTCTTCCTTAAACTCAGAAGAGGATTGAAAGCTATCAACTTGCGGCGCCAATATAACGCCTTACTTACTTAAACTCAGAAGAGGATTGAAAGTTAAAGTGGTCTCTAAGCGTGGAGTTCCTTAAAGTGGCTTAAACTCAGAAGAGGATTGAAAGATGAACATTTTATTCGAAATCAAATAATGCTTTAATTGCTTAAACTCAGAAGAGGATTGAAAGAAAGTTTTCTAGTGTATCATCAAATAGCTTATCGTCTTTGCTTAAACTCAGAAGAGGATTGAAAGTTTTCGTCCAAGAGACGACCTATACGCAAATACAACTTATCTTAAACTCAGAAGAGGATTGAAAGGGATTAATTTGACTCATGTTTTTGTTGTTCATCTAAGAACTTAAACTCAGAAGAGGATTGAAAGATTTTATAAAGTATCTCACGCATGAATTTTTGTAAATAACTTAAACTCAGAAGAGGATTGAAAGACTCATAATTGTGTTTTTCAGTAGGTGTCATGTCTACTTAAACTCAGAAGAGGATTGAAAGATCTTCATCAGGCTTTTTAGATTGAAGCTCTTCTTTAGCTTAAACTCAGAAGAGGATTGAAAGTTTCTTAATGACAAAAGATCAATTCTTTTTAAATCAGCTTAAACTCAGAAGAGGATTGAAAGAGAATATAGATATAGTCAGCATCTTCTAAAGAACCTCTTCTTAAACTCAGAAGAGGATTGAAAGATTCTTTTTAAATCAGTAGGTGTTAACCCATTCGCTTAAACTCAGAAGAGGATTGAAAGTGATCTAATGCGCCTATAATGCCTGCATCCCAACAATATTTCTTAAACTCAGAAGAGGATTGAAAGTTTATCAACACTTATTCCTGTAACAAAAGTTCCAGTAGCTTAAACTCAGAAGAGGATTGAAAGTTATCTTAGCGCTATTTATTGTAGTTTGATTTGGATTCCTTAAACTCAGAAGAGGATTGAAAGCTGCCATGTTTACTTTTATTTCCTCGAGGGAGCCTATCCTTAAACTCAGAAGAGGATTGAAAGTGTGAAGTGAAACAGGGCAAAAAGCTTGATCCACAACTTAAACTCAGAAGAGGATTGAAAGCCCAATCCAATACTTTACCCATTCCTGTAGTAATTTCCTCTTAAACTCAGAAGAGGATTGAAAGAATAATTCCCGAAGAAAAATGTTTTAGGATATATGTTTCCCTTAAACTCAGAAGAGGATTGAAAGTGATTGTTCATTAAGTATAATCCCATATATAATTCTTCTTAAACTCAGAAGAGGATTGAAAGTAATTTATATATCCCTCCAAATTATACAGTGAAATGGGGCTTAAACTCAGAAGAGGATTGAAAGTTAATTGTTCCAGACTTGTTAATGATTCTGCCATATCCTTAAACTCAGAAGAGGATTGAAAGTAAGTATCGTCTAAATACGTATTGGTTTTTTTAAATATATCTTAAACTCAGAAGAGGATTGAAAGCTTACATGGTAACCTACTAACCCAAGTAGGAATACTATGCTTAAACTCAGAAGAGGATTGAAAGGTAAATGTGATAAATACATCATTCATAAATTCTAGT
>Ga0208662_100538_pt1 | contig 13893 bp, 12 predicted proteins | sample OSPB_host_MetaG_FD_187136 | JGI IMG/M metagenome (GOLD analysis project Ga0208662, IMG submission 187136) | Hot spring microbial mat communities from Yellowstone National Park, Wyoming, USA - OSPB_host_MetaG (SPAdes) (version 2) | ecosystem: Environmental > Aquatic > Thermal springs > Hot... | reverse complement strand
GGTCCTCTTCCCCTATGGGGATCCCAGTCACCCCTACCTCCTCGTCGGAGCTACACATGGGGATCTTGTCAGAATAAGGATCAGATGATATAAAAACTTTCCTATTTTAAGGGATATTCAAATACTGAGGGTTGCGGATTACTCCCTCTTAAATGGGTGGGAGAACAGGTTTATATGAGTAGGTCACAGTGACCGGTTGGACAGGGACGAATTGGCCCACGTAGAAGGACGTTAAGTTATATTGAGAACCCTTCATTATCCCAGCTAACTGTAGGGAGTGGATCACGTTCTGAATTCCGGAGACGTATATAGCTGCCGCGCTGAGGTTAGTGGCATAACTCAGCCTGAGGAAAGCTTCGGCTTGAGCTAGGCTGAAGTTGTAGGTGGAAACGAGGAACCTGACTGATTGGTTGTTAAGATTCTCGCTCCACACCCTATCTAACTCTATCATGGCCTGGATGAAAGCTTGGACGTCCTTGGGGTGGGAGGCCAGGAAGTCCCTGTTGGCCACGATGACCTCTGAGGGGAAATCCGTGTAGACAGTGTAGAGCGGTTTAATGAGACCAGTCTTATAGAAGTTGAGGTTCCAAACGTTAAAGAGCGTGGCATCAGCTTTCCCTGAGACTACGGCTGCGTATTGGCCGCTCACTGAGCCAACGTATATGACACTTAGGTTATTGAGGTTCCAACCCAGTTTGGATGCAGCCAGGTCCAAGGCAATGGCGTCCAGGCTCCCAGGTTTGGCGTTGGCGAAAACCTTGCCCTTAAGTTGAGTCACGTTAGTGTAGGACGAGTTAACCTTGACCACTATGTCAGCGGTGTATGGCGTATTGAGCCACTGCGCTACTATGACGATGGGGGCACCCTGGGCTATTGCGGGGACAACGGAGAGATCTCAGCTGCAATCCCCACTCCAGCTGTTCCAGTCTCAAGGGCGTGGATCACGTCCCCGCTCCCCCCTGGGAAGCCCTGGACGTTCACGTTGGGGAGGACCTTCTTGAAGAAACCCGTGGAGAGGGCCCAGTCTAAGGGATAGGGATCTGAACCCGCCATTGTTACAGCAGCGGTGAAACTAGAGTTGCTCAGTGGGATTAGGGATGAGGTGAGGGGGACCGGAGATGGAGGCTTAGAACGGAGGGTTAATGCAAGGTAACTGCCCAGGGAGGCCGCGGCTATGATCACCACGATGATCACAGCAAGCGCGAGCCTTCCCAGACCCCTATCTGCTCTCCTCATCTTTACGCCATGTTTAACTATTAATCCTACTATTTTAAACCTTCCTTCTTTAAAAGAATCTATGACTTTTCTTCTGAGGTTTATATAGGAAACACTTTAAAGTGGGTTCTGTGGAAGTCGTAAACATGGAGACCGACGTATTGGTGATCGGGACTGGAGCGGCTGGAATGGCCGCTGCCCTATCAGCCTTGGAAAGTTCCAGGGGGGAGATCAGGGTCCTGATCCTGGAGAAGACGGGTGAAGAGGCATGGGGAGGCAACACTAGGTATACCACAGCTAACATGAGGCTACTGGACGAGAGTAAGCTGCTCCCTTCAGTGGAGGAGGACTTCAAGGAGTTCACCAAGGGCAAGGCAGATTGGGCCCACGTTAAGGTGATCCTCAGCAGAGCTTCTGAGACCATTGCGTGGCTCAAGTCCAAGGGAGTGGAGTTCGAGTCCAGACCCTCTAATTGGCCTGGTTACAACTTACCCAGGATAGGGCCAGTGGGGGGAGGATTGGCGGTTATATCCACCCTCAGGAAACATGTTGAGGTAATGGGAGGGAGAGTTCTTTTCAAGACCACTGCGTGGAAGCTCTCCCTGGACGGGCAAGGCAGAGTGGACGGGGTTTGGGTGAGGGACTCCTCTGGTAGGGTCCAGAGGATAGGGGCGAAGGCTGTGATCCTGGCTTGCGGTGGGTTCGAGGGGAACTACGAAATGCTAGTTAGGTACCTAGGTAGAGAGGCAGTGAACTTGAGGATGGATAATCCCGCCACACCGCTTCACATGGGAGAGTGCATAAACATGGCCCTAGAAGTGGGGGCCAAGACCTCGGGAGACTTCGGGGGATGGCATGGTTCCCTACACGACACCAGGAGCAAAGCCTATAGACCCATGGTACACCTCTACCCATTCGGCGTATTAGTGAACAAGATGGGGAAGAGATTCGTGAACGAGGCTTTCACTGACGTCTCCGATTCCTTCGAGGTGATAGCTAGGAGCGTCTTCGAGCAGCCAGATCACGTAGCCTTCGTGATCTTAGATAGGAAGGTGACCCTCGTCCCAGGATATCAAAAGGCAGTAAAGACTGATCATCCACCTATTACCGCATCGACGTTGGAGGAGTTAGCTGAAAAACTGGGCGTGAACAAGGAGGGCTTCCTAAGGACAGTCAAGGAGTTCAACGCAGCTGTTCAGCCTGGGACTTTTAATCCCAACGTCCTAGACGGTAAGGGGACGAAAGGAGTGGAACCGCCGAAATCCAACTGGGCCCTTCCCATAGACGAACCACCCTTCATGGCCTACCCTGTGGAGTGCACCGTGCAATTCACTTACGGTGGTTTAGCTACCGACGAGAATGCTAGGGTCCTGGCCACCAACGACTCCCCCATCCCTGGCCTTTACGCTGCAGGGGAAATGGTTGGTCTCTATTATCACAGATATGTGGGAGGGACTTCGGTCCTCAGGGCCCTCATATTCGGGAGGATAGCTGGGGCTAACGCTGTGGACTACACGAGGAGCTTGAGGTGAGGAAGGTCTGTCCAACCTCGAGGTGGAAATAGCTGGTCCTCATCAGTGCCTGAGCGACCCCGAGTAGAGCTCAGGCCCCATTTTGGATTCGAGACCCCTCCTTTTCAGTTCCTCTTCGTAGATCTTCCTTATCGCTGGGTCCTCCTCATGGTACTCGATCTGGGTGAAGGTCTGTTCCCCTATGTGGCCCACAGGCGAGTGGATCGCTATGTACCTGGCTGGCTCCCCACTCACGTTGAAGTGCTGATGCCACCACCTATCAGGGGGAACCAAGAGGAACCCAGGCTTCCAGTCTATCCTCACCTTCTCCTCAGCCTGACTCCAACCGATCGGCCCATACCACATGAGTGAGTAGCCCTCCCCCTTGATTATTAGGATCTGGGCACTGGGACCGTGCATGTGAGCCTTCTTGTATGTGGCCACGGGGATCTCGGATACGTGGGTCCTGAGCCCAGGTCCGGAGTCCACGTGTATCCCCTTGGTCCCCACACCCCTCTGACTGAAGAACTTATGACCAGTGGGCAGTTCCAACCTAGAGATGTCCCTCACGACGTATCCCTTCCACTTCGCTCCACCCTCCGATTCAACCATGGTGGGCTCGTCCGTATACTTCCCTGAGGCCATGGAGCTGCTGAACTCCTCGAATGAGAACCTAGTATTGAAGAGGAACTCGCGGTCGTTCATGGCGTTCATTATCAGGGGGAGTTGGGTCACAGTCAGGAGCCTAGCCCTTGATTCCGCATGGTGAACGTAGTTACTGTTAGGGGGTACCTTGAAGGTGGTCCACTTACCCCAATCCACTCTGACCTTGGGCCCCTGATCGTACCAGATCTCGGTATACCCATGGCCATCCAACGCCACGATCATTTCATCCAGGACGTAATGTTGAGGCCTCGTAGACTCCCCCGCACTTAGCTCTAGGACGTAGGCAGCATTAAGGGGAGCTGCGCCCTTCAAGTAAACCCAGGCACCCCTGGCGCCGATCCTCTCCCACTCTCCCAACCTCAGGTTCAGGAGGTCTGCGTGGAAGTCGGTGTAGACTGGGATCCCCTCAGCATTGACGAAATCCAGGAAACTGTCATGAGCGTTCAACTTATCAATTAACCTTATGGGCATATACGTGACTCCCTTAACCCAATTTAAGCCTTTCTCCGGAGGGTGCGGGGAGAGTGGGGGAGAGCTTCTCCAGTGATCTATTGAACATGATGTTATATACTGTGAGCTCAACTTGGGGGACGAAAGAGGATAATGAGGTCCCCTAACTAGGAAAAGGAATCCACGAGGGTTTCAAGACACGACGGGGGAGAAGTCAGTGATGTATAGGTCGGAGACTGTGAGGGTGCTATTGGTTATTATCTTTAACTGGCGGTATAGGGTGAGAAGTTGATTGAGGGCAGTAACGTTTATTGCCCCATTTGTCGAGAAGACTACGTGGAGGAGGACGTCCCTGGCAGTGGGGGTGAGCTCGGTGTGGTAATAGGAGGAGATGAAGTTGAGGGTGAGGTTGTTGGGATTGGAGTCGTAGATCGAATTCGCGTACTCTAAGCCAGCTAGGACTGCCCTAATAGCGTCGGGGTGCTGCTGGGCGAAACTACGGGTAGTAACGACCGAGAACATTGGATAGGGATACTCAAAGGTGAGGATCGACCTGAGGGTCCCATTTGAAACCAGGGAGGGAGCGTCGAAGATCCCTACGTTAGTTGAAGCTGCTGAACCGCTTACTACGGACGCTACTTGGCCTGAGAACGAACCCACGTAAACTGGGGTCAGGTTTATGTGGTATATAGAACTCAGGTATAGCATAGCTATGGCGTCCAGGCTCCCCGGTTTGCTTAGAGCCATGGTCTTCCCATTGAGCTGGGTTATGTTGGTTATTCCGGAAGTCGGAGAGACTAGAACTTCCCTTATGGCTGGGGTCACCCTATAGGTGGCCACTATGACTAAGGGCGCACCGTGTGATATGGCTACTGCTATGGCGTCAGTCCCAGCTATTCCTATCTGTATACTCCCAGTCTCAAGGGCGTGGATCACGTCCCCGCTCCCCCCTGGGAAGTCCTGGACCTTTGCGTTGGGATCGTAGCGTGTGAGCCAAGAGAGGTTAGACTCGAGCAAGGCCCACGCTGCCATGTCAGGATGAGAGGCCGAGACTGCGCCTATTATGACAGGGGTCGAGCTCACTAAAGCGGGAGTAGTAACTGTTGTGGAGGTGGTGGTCGTGGATGGAGTAGAGGTAACCATTACCGTGCTCGTAGAGGTAACTGTGCTGAAAATAGTGGTTGTGGAGGTTATAGGTGGTACTTGGTGACGTGAGGTAAGGTATGCAAGACTTCCCGCTACAACTGCTACAACAACTATTACCACGATCACAGCGATCAGAGTTATCCTGCCTATTCCCTTCCTAAGTTTAATTCCTCTCATAACCTTCAGCCATTTCTCTTCTCACTGGATCCTATATATAAACCTTTCTAAAGAGGATTCGAGTGCGTCCATAGTGTCGTTACCAAGCTATTATTTTTGTACATCGAATTGTCCATGGGTAGGAGAACGGTCATCGGGAAAGAACTATCTTGCCCTTCCTTCCGGTCACCACGTGGTAAAGCGCAAACCCTTGGGCAGGCAGGACCTCTGCAGGGACTGCGGTTAACTACTTCCCGGGCGACGTCCACCACCCCGGGTGGGAGGTCGAGCAGGCCTTGAGGATTCACCCAACGGGATGAGGGCGATCCCCATTTGGGTTCAGGAGTTCCCCTGGATCGAGCGTCGCGGTGGGAGGAGGTTCGGGGGTTAGCCCAGCTGTGGGGTGGCACCCAGGACCCCGCGCAGGGTCGTCACCGAGCCGAGCTGGGGTTTTACGTCCTGTCCTCTGTGGGAGATGGGGACGAGGGGACTCTCAGGGGGACATCGAGGTAACTACCGGAGGGCGGTGAGCGATGACCACAAGCGTACTCCCGAGGAACCCCACCGTGGTCTCCCCTGTGAACCCCAACGAGTCCCTCCACCCGCCGCTGAGAGATGGGTCGGGTTCAAGCACCAAGGCTATGACAGGAGCCTGGAAACGGTCGATCGCTGGCGTTGGTCCTCTGGGAGAGGGGAGTGATACCGGAATTCATAGCTCAATGATGATATTATTCACATACCGGAGGACTCGGTGTATATATAAACTTCTCAATATAACTTCACTTTATTTTAAGGTATCAATGTGAACTGTGCGTTGCCCATGATAACTGCAGGATTTAATTGGTAGACGTTTCCTGTCCCCATGGTGCTCAGCGAGATCCGAGAGAGCGAAGGCCGTGAATGGGAGACTATCAGAGGTAGTGACTCACCTGGGCTTCACTATTAAGTCGATGACTACTGGTACGCTCTTGGTCCTCGTTACTCGCAGGGCGCTTAACATTGCGTTCTGCACTTCGCCTGGATCCTCGATGGGACCGAATCCCACTCCCCCCAACGACTCAGCCATCTTGGCGAAGTTCACATTGGGATCCCTTATCTCCACCCCGATTCTGGCCTCCTCCATTGACCTTCCTCTGCTCTTGGCTACTGCCACCTGGTGTTCCACATCGTTGTAGTAGGCTAGGTTGTTCTCGATTACCGCTATGACTGGAACCCTGTGGTGCGACGCGGTCCAGATCGAGTTAAATGTGTAAAGTGCATTCCCATCACCTATTAACCCCAGGACGCTCCTCCCCGTGCCCTTGTAGGCCAATGCGATCCCAACAGTCGCGGGTAAAGCGAAGCCCTGTCCTCCTCCTCCACTGGTTGGGTGACCATGGTAATGCCAGGGTTTAGTCCATTCCCAGATCCTCCTGGCCCATCCCCTCAGCGTCCCTACGCTGAGCGCCCAGTCCTCATTGGAGAGGACCCTCCACATCTCGTAGGCAGCCCTCGCTGGAGACATGGGTCTCTCGTCCCACCTCCTCCTCAGCTGTTCCTCCCACCTCCTCCTGACTTCCTGGTGCACTTCCCTGTATTTGGATGCCCTCTCCTCCAACTTCCGCCTCAGGCCAGGATCGCCCTCAACCACCTCACTTATCCTCCTTACTAAGTAGGGTAGGGCGGTGGAAGTATCAGCCATCACCTGTATGTCGGTCTCCTGGATCCTCTGATAGCCTAGAACTGAGCTCTTAGCCCTGAGTTCCTCCAGGCCTATGACCCCGATCTTAACGTCCTTCCTCAACACCCTCACCCTGTCTTCCTCGAGGGGGGAGACGTTGTAGGAGCTCTCCATGAACCTAATGCTTGCCTGGACGTTCTTCACGTCCAGGGCTAGGATGAAGTCCGCTTCCTCCAATAACCTCGTCCCTGTCAAATCCAGGGGATGAACGTTAGGGAAATTGAACCTCTCCAGGCTGTCCATCACCCCCACTGACGCTGTCTCAGCTAACTTCACCAGGTAGTCCACGCTCTTCCAGTTCCTCCCAGTGTTCCCAGCTAGGATGACTGGGGTCTCTGAGTGGATCAAGGACTCAGCGATCCTGTCCAACGTCTCCTGATCACCGTTGATGGGGGTGGAGACCTTATACCTCCTCCCCTTAACCTTGGACCTATACTCTGAGGCGAGGGAGTGGTCTACCTTAGCCTCCTGAAGTCCAACGTCGTAGCAGAGGTAGACAGGGGCCTTCGGTTCAGTGACCGAGGTTATGAACCCCCTAATCAGGGACTCCGCAGCGTCAGCAGGATCGGAGGGTTGGTAGTCCCACTTCACCAGGTCCCTGACGAAGTTACCGTTAACTAACGCGGTGTGGATCCAGTCTATCCACGACCTCCTCTTCTCCAACTCCAGGGGACCTGTTCCACCTAAGACGATCATGGGGACGCCGTCATAGTAGGCATTGAAGATGGCCATGGGCGCATGGAGGAGCCCCACTATGTCATGGAGGGCCACTGCAGCGGGTTCGCCTGTAGCCAGGGCGTAGCCGTGGGCCACGGCAACCGCTATTTCCTCGTGGAGGCATTCGATCAGCTCCACTCCACACCTCCTTCCGCGGTTCACCAGAGAGTCGTGAAGTCCCCTAATGGAGGAGCCTGGGTTTAAGGCCACATACTTGATCCCTAGATCGCACAGGAGGTCCACTATTAGGTCTGATCCGTAGTATCCTTCCTCCCTTTCCTCAGTTTGAACTCCCTCCATACAACTTCATTTCGAGGTGGTCTTTAAAAAGATTTCACGGCCTTGACCTCTTAGTTCAACATCCTCTTTGGTAAGACGGTTAAAGGGTCGACTTAATCCCGCTAGGGCAATCCTCCAGGCGCCTCAAGTGATCCAAGTAATCCCGCATGGCCTCCTCCATGCCATACTTAGGCCTGAACCCCAACTCCTCCTCCGTGGGCCTTAAGTCCGGGACCCCTTCGGAGGAGGCCCTTAAACCCGCTGAGAACTCATCCGTTAGCTCCACCTCAGCACTTGGGACATATTTCCTTAGGATCTCCACGATCTCTTGACCGCTGTATTTCCTCCCCATACTCACTGGGTAAACCCAGGTCTTTAAGTAGGAGGATTCCTTGCGGAGGGCTGAAATACATGAACCCGCAGCATCCTTGGAGTATATGTAATCCCTAGACTCCCTGGGGAACTCAGCCTTCTCCCCCCTTACCACTCTCTCCAAGAGATCCTTGAACCTCTGAGTGGGTCCTCCACCTCCACCATACTTCCAAGGGCCTATGACTACCGAGAACCTCAGGACTACGAACTCGAGTCCGTATTGATCCATGTAGTTGAAACCCAGGTACTCAGAAGCCAGTTTAGTGGAGGCGTAAACTGAGGTTGGTCTGAGGAAACCGAAACGATCCTTGACAGAGTAGTGGACGATTGCATTACTGCTGGTGAAGACCACTCTCCTCACGTCGAGGCGTCTCGCTGCCTCAAGTACATTCGCTGTACCCATTATATTGATCCGGATGGCCCTGTATGGGTCCTCCTTAGCCCCCAGGGTGAGGAGGGGATTAGCTGCTGTATGCACTATCTTCGACACCCCTTCCCTCCTGATCACCCAGTATAGGTCGTGTGGGTTCAATATGTCCCCCCTCACTATCTTGAACCTATGAGGATCGACGATCTGCGATATGGCGTCGAGCTTAGGGTCCACGTCCATGGCTACGAAGTCCTCCCCTGCACTAACCAACTCCCTGGCGATCTGTGAGCCAACTAGCCCAACTCCTATTAACAGGGTGGACATTAACAGGGCTTCGGATCTCGACAATAAAAGCTTTGACCCCGCTCGATCCGCCTTAGTGAAGAACGAGAAATCGCTTGGGTGACTAATACAGGTTAGATAAGGCACTCATCGGGATCACGGAGTGGATCAGCACCACGTGCCTCTTCCCTATCCTCCACTCCCCTTCCATCAATCTCAGAACGTCCCGCCTAAGGTAAGGTAGCTCCTCAGTTCCCGCCTCGTCCCTCCTATGCCTGTAGAGGACCACGTAGGACTTGGCCACCACTTCCCCCTCCCTCTCTCCCTTGAGCACCCTCACGTTGGAGATCGCATGCATTGTCCTAGATGGAGGATCCTCATACCAAGCGTAGATCGTATTGAGCCTCCTCACTCTGACCGTTAGGGACTTCTTGTCCTCAACCATGATTGGGTTCTCCTTGGGTATTCCGTAGCCGCGCGCCCTCTTCACGTTGACCCTGGAGAAGACCAAGTACTCCAAGTCCTCAGACAGGAGGTCCAACCACTGGTCGAACTTGAACCAGTCCAGGAGCTCTGCTTCCCTGTATAGGAAGTCCTCCACCTCAGATCTCACGCTTTCGCTCACACCCTCCCTCCTCTCAATGAACTCCCGTGCTATCTCCTCTGCCTCATTGAAGTAAAGTCCCAAACTCACACCCTCCCCGTTAGGTAGTCGATCCACCTGAGCCAATAGCTCACGGCCACCTCCTCCCTAAAACTGGTGTCGTAGATCGTTAGCTCCTCAGTCCTCCTGAGGACTGGCCTATGGGAACCTCCCCTGTATAGGTCCTCGACTTCCCTCACATTGTAGACCCCGGCTGAGGAGGTAGTCACATTCTCGAAGTTCTCCACGTCATCAGCTATGAAGTTTCCAGCCGGGTCGAAGGAGGAGGCGTAGGCCCTATAGGAAGCCCTCTTGAAGTCCTCTGGAGCATCTCTCTCCACCACGAACCAACTCCACACCTCCGTGAGCCTAGGACTAACGGGTCTATAAACTCTGACGAAGATGAAGGGTATCCCAGTCCCACCGTAGCTCACCCAAGTCTGGTCCAAGGCGAAGTTGGGGAAGACCACCATTGGTCCCACAAGGTGGTTAAACCAAACTTGGAACTGATCCTGGGACAATCTCTTCCTCGCCTCCTCCACTACCTTAGGTGCCCACACTGGGTAAAAGGCGGGGAAGACGCTCTCGGGTAAGGCTGAACCCCTCGCCGCCCTCCCACTAGTTCCGAACTTATGACCCTTCCTCGAGGCCACCGCATTACCCAAGGCCTGAACCGCGGGATTGGGGGGTCTCCCCCCTAACTCTATCATGGACCTATGGGTGGTATAATGATGGTAAGGATCGTTACCGAAGCTGTCTACCTCCTCCTTCCAGTTCATCCTAACCAACCACCTGTGGGGAGGATAATACTGGAACTCAGCCCTCTTGGTGAAGAGGTCCAAATAGTACCTGAACTCCCCTAGGTAGTCCTCAAGGGGTTCAGCCCTTTTGTCCAAGTTAGCGAATATTAGGCCGTTGTAGGTTGAGGATCTGAGTTCGATTAAGCCGGTGCGCTCCCTGTCTACCTTGCCGTAGAAGAGGTCCTCAAGGGGGACTCCGAGGAGCCTCCCGTCGTTCGCGTAAGTCCAGCCGTGATAGGAACACGTGAAGGTATTGGCGTTACCACAGTCACTGGTGACTACTGAGTTCCCCCTGTGCCTGCAGAAGTTCAGGAAAACCCTGACCTTCTCATCATCTGACCTGGTTACTAAGACCTGTGTTTCAGGTCCCAAGTACCTCCTGACGAAATCTCCCTTCCCTGGGACCTCACTCTCATGGGCAACGAAGTGCCAGACTCTGGGCCAGAGTCTGATCTTCTCCAGCTCGAAGAGCCTTGGATCTGAGAGCACCCAGTGGGGTAACAGTCCATCCTTGAGGGAATCCCTCACGGAGTTGAGTTCCGCTTCAAGTCCTGAAGCCCAGGAACCCGCTCCCATAGTCCTGATCATGTTACTGGGATTAAAAACGTAGAGCCTGTGAGAGGGCCGGGAGAAGTGGGGAGGTATAAACTTCTCTACTAATATTTGATAAGGGATCTCACCTATTTTAAACGTTATGAGATCGTAGCACGAAGATCGAAAGGAGTCGGCCCCATGAGGATAGGCAAGGGGAAGGAAAAGAAGACTGAAAGCTCTTTGGTCTCAAAATGGGGTGGACTTCCATAGAACTTTCCGTATAAACACTCGCCCCAATCCCCTGCGGCCTCCTACGCCTAGGTTAGGGAGTCAGACTCCCAGCCACGGGTGGAACGGCTTAGAAATGGTCCCTCTCCGATTGCTCCTCGAGTTCAGGGCTCTCTTCCACACGATAGTGGAAATGATAAAAGGACGAGGTCGTGCTGAAAAGGATTGATTTACTATTCGCCTACGTTGACAATTGAGACGGACTCACTAACTTGGAGCTCCACGTTGGAATCGAAGAGGAGACTGGACTCGAAACCTCAACTGAGTTGGACGTTCCACCTAGTTAACCTCTTCTCCGCCTGGATTATGGCCTCGTAGACCACCATCCCCAGAAGCGCTGTCAGGACTACGACCACGTAAAGGGGAACGGGCTCGAAGTTTGTTGCATAATACTGGGCCAAGTAGCCTATGCCAGTCGTCCCAACGAACTCCTGGGCTGCAATTACGTCAGCGAAGACTGCCCTGATCGAGATCCTGGCTCCAGTCAGCATGGCTGGGATTATTGAGGGTATAATGACCTTGTAGTAAACCTGGAGCGGCGAAGCGCCCAGAGACCTGGAGAGGGTTATCAGCTCCGGGTCTACGTCCTTCACCGCATACATGACGTTAAGGGTCATGGGTATTACCCCAGCAAAGGAGGCGAACCAGAATTGATAGGAGAAGCCTAGGCCGAAGAAAGTCCAGAAAACAGGGATGAAGATCGCCTTTGGGATGGAGTAGAGGACTATCATATATGGCTCCAAGGCCGATCTGAGGTATATGAAGGTGCCCAGGAGTAAACCTATCACAGTCCCGGCGAACACGGTGAAGGCAAAGGCCGCAGCGAAGACCGAGAGTGTGTAGAGCACCCTTTCGAAGACGAAAGGCTCGAGGAGCGTGGGACCGAAGTGGAGGGCCACCTGTGTGGGGGAGGCCACGAAGAGTGATGGAACTATACCGCGGTTCACTATCTCCTGCCATATGACCAGGAAGGCGATCACTGAGGCCGCCTGGATCAGGGAGACATAGGCGAGCTCCTTCCTTCCCTCAGGCATAGCTGAACACCCTCCTCTCCACCGCTGTTATTGCAACCAAGAAAGCTACAGCTAAGAGGACAACTACTATAATGTAGTCATACATGAGGGGAGCGTTGAAGTTATAGTTGGCTATGCTTATGGCCCAACCCAGCCCGCCCTTGGACGCGATCACCTCACCCAATATGACCCCTATGTAAGTGAAGATAAGGGCGAGCCTTATTCCAGCCATTATGTAGGGCGCCAGAGAGGGGACCACGACCTTGGTGAAGAGCTGAACGTTACTCGATCCCATGGATCTAGCCATGGATATGTAGATCCCGTTTATCTTCCTGAAGCCTGAAAGGATGTTTATGAGGGGAGGGAAGACACCGAAGAGGAAGCCCATGGCTATCTTGGACTGAACTCCGAGCCCCAAGGTCAGGAAGAGCACTGGGTAGTATATGGACCCTGGGACAGCGTAGACCAGGTAAATGAGGGGCTCGTAGGACCTACCCAGGACTTTGAAGTAGCCGAAGAGGAAACCGAGGACTATGCTCACCGCTATACTCATTACGAACGCTACGCCTAATTCCTCCAGGGTGGTTAGCAGCTGCGGGATCAAGCCCCCTGGAATGAGACCATTCCTGGCGAAAATCTTGGGGAAGTTGATGAGCGTTGTGTAGAGTGGACTGAGGATCTGGGGACTCACGATACCCTCCATGGGGAGGAGCTGCCACACCGTGAGCAGGAGACCCAAGACCAGAGCCTGAAATCCGAACGCCTTTAGGTTCACTCCGGCCCCCCTCCTATTTCTTGTTGCGGGATCTCCTCCTTGAGCTTGTTCCAAACATACCTCCTTATGGAGGCCATGAGGGTGTCCTCAGGATCCCTAGGGTAATCAGCGTCCACCTTGACCACTTCCTTGACTGAGGCCGGCCTCTTGGTGAAGATTACCACGTGGGTTGCCAGAGTGCAAGCCTCCCTTATGCTGTGCGTTACGAAGAGTATGGTCTTCCCAGTCCTCCTCCATATTTTGACTAGGTCTGAACCCAGCAAGTATCGCGTTTGTTCGTCTAACGAGACGAAAGGTTCGTCCATTAGTAGAACTTCAGGTTCCAGGACTAAGGCCCTGGCTATGGCGACCCTGTGCTTCATCCCACCTGAGATCTGGGAAGGGTAATAGTCCTCGAAACCAGAGAGGCCTACTAGGTCTATATACTTCTGAGCCCTCGACCTCCTCTCCTCTTTGGGCACTCCCCTGACCTCCAGACCGAACTCCACGTTCTTGATCACAGTCCTCCAGGGGAGCAGGGCGTGGTCCTGGAAAACCATGGCTATCCTATCTGGCCTCGGTCCCTCCACCGGCACGCCGTCCACGAAGACCTTCCCTGAGGAGGGCCTCAGGAGTCCAGCCACTATGGAGAGGAAGGTAGACTTCCCTGTGCCGCTGGGTCCCACTATGGTCACGAAGTTACCCCTCTCCACCTCTAGGTTGATGTCCCTGAGGACTTCAAGTCTCTTCCCCTTATACTCGAAAAACTTCGATACGCCTCTCACTACGATCACCGCAGTGCTATTGGAGCCCATCTAAGGTCGTGTACTCTCTTTACCCCCCTTTAAAAATATAACCATTAAAAATATAACCATAGCCCAATAGAGTGTGTCCAATAGTGTCAACATTTATTAGATAAATTCTGGAGATAAATTCCGGTATAAGTCCCCTCTCCCACAGGACCAACGCCACTGAGT
>Ga0208662_100537_pt1 | contig 13897 bp, 10 predicted proteins | sample OSPB_host_MetaG_FD_187136 | JGI IMG/M metagenome (GOLD analysis project Ga0208662, IMG submission 187136) | Hot spring microbial mat communities from Yellowstone National Park, Wyoming, USA - OSPB_host_MetaG (SPAdes) (version 2) | ecosystem: Environmental > Aquatic > Thermal springs > Hot... | reverse complement strand
TCGAACCAAAAGTTTCGTCTTCTTGTGAGCTTGGAAAACGCTCAGCCAACCACGTGACACCCACACCCAAGTGAGAAAGCCTCCTACAAACTTCCCAAAGCACAACCTCGGAGCCACCAGCTCGAGGGTGGCGAGGGTCACGGTGGTTGAGCACAAGAAGATCCATACTCTACTCAAATTCACGGGCACAATAAAAAATTATGCATAGTCCAACTTCGTTATCTTTAATGTTTTAACTAACTTCCTATGACTAAGTTTTTAGAGGATGTTATTTCTATACCATTCATGATTTTCGTATAAGATATATTCAAATAATTCCTAACTTCGTTCCAAAGGGTTTTTGTTAATAAAGGATGTCGTAACGAAAAGGCAAAACCAGTTTTAAGATAATCAATTTCGTTTTAATCTCCTAAATCTGAACCCCTCCGGAACAAGCAGTCTATCTATATCTTGCATTGTTCCGTGTAACTCAATCGCTATTGTTGAAATGTACTTGAAAAACAGGGTGTTTCGTTAAACACTCGACAAGTTCCGTTTCCGCGCCTTCGATATCCACCTTAATAAAGCATAATCTTTGTTCCTCTGATTGTGACAATTTGACTAGTTCCCATAACGTGCTAAAGTCAACCACTTGCGCTTCAAACACCTCGCCTGCAAACTCCATGCTTGTTTTACAAACTCGCTTACCAATAGCGTAATTGAAAGCTAAAACATTCGTAATACCGTTTTGCCTAAGATTGGTTTGCAAAACCTCGAAGTCATTAGGATTAGGCTCAACAGCAATTACCTTACCTTCTTTTAACTTATTTGCTACAAGAATAGTAAAGTCGCCTATCCCAGCACCAAAATCAAATACAACTGCGTCTTTTGAAATTTTATTCGCACCGTAAACATCTAAAACAAAATTTTCAACTATACCTAGCAAATCGTGCTTCTTTCTATAATGGATTACTAATTTTCCTATCTTTATACAAGACGTACTCATCTCATCGAACAATTTAGTAGAAGAATTATTAAGTTTTTTGAGGTGCGTTTATGTTATATCTTACATAAAAATAACTGCTTTTAAAGCTAATATTTCAAAAGAGTAGACAAACAGGATAACGTTGTTTAAAGATTGTTGTTAAAACCTCGATGAGTGAGAGCTGTATGTGAGTGTACAATTCCTCGAATCTAGGACGTTGCTATACCTAACTTTGAGGTGTGGATCGCGTCAGTAAGATCTTCCATATCGAGAAGGCTGAGCATTATACTTTGTATATTAATCACAAAATAGAATTGTTTTATGTATAAGTCAACAGTTTATTATATTAATATGGCATACATTTTTGAAAAACAAACATATTTACTTGTTGTCACAAAGATTTTATCTGGGATATACGCTTATCCCTTTCATAGCGCTTACTGTAAAGATAATGAGTTTGAAATTTATTGAGTCTGAGGGGTTGGTACATCAACTTTTTGAACTCAAGATTTTAATTTGTATTCTAAAAAATCGAGTAGGAAACTTAGGCCAACTTCTGTAGGGCAACATTTAATAGTAATAATAACCATGAATGGGAAGCGTATGTTCAAAAGCATTCACTTAAGCATAAAAACTAGATCTGATTAGTGGCTGCATTAGTCGCCATTAAGTCACAACAGGGAAAAAGGAAATCCTCTTATCTTTTCTAATCGCAAAGAAACACTTATTGGTTACTAAAAAAGTTAGTCTCCAATTCGGGGGAAAATAGGTGAGAATTACATGGAAGAGTATCTTGAAATACTTTGTATTGGAAGTCTTCTTTTTAATAGTAACACTATGGTTTTACCGAGATTATTTGTATCTTTTGAACGCTAAGGCTTTCCCAGAAATTGCTCTATACAAACTTTATTTCGTTGGATCCGGTGTTCCATCAAATTACCCTGCAATATGGGGACTTCTTTCGATGATTTTTAAGCTAAGCGTGTATCAATCACAATTACTTGATGCTATCGTAGAACTAAATCTTGTGATTATTTCCACTTATTTTCTCATTACTCAAATTCAACAAACCCTTTCTCAAAGTACTAATGGGTTCTTAAAACTGATACTTAGCCTTATCCTTGCCGTTTTCTTTGCTTTAAACCCGTTCTTTCTTTTTGCCGACTACAAGTTCTTGATAACCTTTATAGCTTTTATGAACACTTTTTTTGCACTACAGTTATACGCTTTAAAGAAGTTGAGTAAAGCAAGCTACTTGGCAATACAGCTTCTTTCCATTTTCTTCTTAACGCTCGCAGTTAACGAATACCCACTTGTTTGGGTTTTTTACTTTTTCATATATTTGTTGTTAATAATACCTATAGGGTATCTATCTAATAGTGGAAAAAAGGCACTGATCAGTTTATTTATGTCAATTTTGTTCCTTGCGTTCTTCTCAAACTTTATTTCGCTTTTTGAACTCATTCTATCGCCAAGTCCACCGCCTTCGCCACCTATCGAGCATCCCTTAAATCTTGTGTATATTGACCTTTTAGATAAAGTACCACAATTATCGCTTGCTTTAACCGGAGTTGACGCATGGATTCCCAAAGGAAAAATCTTAAACGAATACGTATTGCTCATCGCTACAGCTATGGTGTCATCGATTGTTTACTCGCTTTTCCTTTCAACTAAAAAATCCAAAGCAACAATTCTTTTACTCTTTTGGTTAATAGCAGTCGGGTTGAACCTTCCTGTCCACAACGATTTCAATCTTCCTGTGTTACTAACAATCAAACTGCTAGAGGAACACGTTGTTTCGAGTATAAGATTTGGTTTAATCTTTACAGTGATGGATGCAAACAGATTTTCACTTTACATATACTGGTACGGTTTTATTGTTGTTTTAAGTATAGCAGCTACATATTTTACAAGAATATTTAAAAACAACAGGAGAAAAGTCTCTTTTGTTGGAAAAATAGTTCTCTTAATGATTTTTGTATCACCCTTGATAGGAATGATCATGATTGCACCAGTATCAGACTATCCACCCCATTTCGTCGTGCCAAGCACCGTCCAGCCTTACGGATACACAGCTTTTAATGAAGTATATAACTATCTTTCAAGTGTTAATAACGTGAATTACAATCAGTGGATTTACCTGTCCAACCCATATGGATACTTTCCCACAGTCTTATTTCCAAACGGTATGGGAACACAAAATCCAAATTATCCTTTTTACGTGAACTTTCAAGAAGTTTTACAAACTCCGTATTTCGAACAGTTCTTCCAAACTATTCCAGCAGGAACATATATTTTTCCAACAAGACAAACACCCGTTTTTATTCAACCGCGAAGCATCAATTCGAATCTGAGTTACGCGCAAAACTTCAATCGATCTAATGTGAAAGTGGGCTATCCGATTTTCGTTATCGGATCGGAAACCACTTTTGATAATTTCTTACTAAGTAACTCTTATATAGTTTCTAACTCTTCTTCAATAATATACTACGCACAAAAGAACTCTGCATTACAATATTTTCCGATTTATAATCATAATCAGCTTGACTCAAATGATTTTAAACAAAGCGTACTTGAAGTGATAATAAAAGGCGAAATTCGCTTTCCAAGTAACTTTACTGGAGGATATTTATTCGGGATTTCAAACTCAACACAACCATGGTTTGGTTCGTCAAACAATTTCTTTGGTTTCGGATTTAATCAATATACTTCATCAATAAGCTATAACCTAAACAATGAATGGTTTGGACTAGTAAGCCAAGAGATAAATCAAAGTATTATTAAATTCATGGGACGGATTTATATCATAAACGAAAGATTAAACCAATCTATATTATTCGGATGTTTAAATGACGCATGCGGAATGCTTACAACGAACTTTACTTTTAATCATTTTAAATATGTAGCATTTCAGGCCTATCGAGCTGATCCTTCAAACGTTAATTTCAACGTTACCATACAGAATTTAAACATTAACAACCCCAGTTTCATCCCAATTTTTTATGACTCATATTTTGCCGATTCAAAACATTTTGTTAATGCTTTGAATTATTCTCAAATCATTCTTTTTGGTTCGCACTACTCTTTTACAGATTTACTCGATTCCTACCTTTACTGGTCAAAAAATGTTGACGTGATAACTCCAGCGGTATATGCGTTTAATGAACCAGACAACGGATGGTTTCAAGTTTTTAACTCGAACGATCCGCAAGCAGCATACTATTCAGAAGAGATACCCGATGACGCTCTTTCACTTCAATTCGGCTATGGAAGTTATGTCGGATATGCAGAATCTGTTCACCCAAACCAAGTTATAACAATTCCATTAAAACTTCCGAATAACAACGAAAAATATTATATAGCTTTAAACATACTTTATTCGCCATTGGGTGGAAATCTTAATGTGATGTTTGGAAACGTAAGCCAAACTTTCTCAACTTATAGTTCCATTCCATACTATAGATGGGTGAATTTAACTATTCAAGGAGAAAACAACGTATTAAAAATCATGAATAAAAGCGGGGTTCAGTCAATCAATCTAATATTGATTGTGACGCAAGAACAAGCTCAAAAAGCAAAACAAGCAATACAACAGTTACTTAAAGAAAAGCAGGTCATAACTACGGACTCCAGTCTTAATGATGTTCTAAAAAATGTAACAATAGAGGGGCAATACAACGCTGATGTGCAAACGAATATCGTTCGACTCACGTTTGAATCACTTGACAAAAAACCCATCGTGTTAGAATTTCCAACCACAGTCAATTTTGCTTATGAAATCAAAAGCGGTGATGCATTAAGTTCAATTGTCCCAGTATGGGGAAACTTTTTGGGTGTGTTAATTGTTCCAGACAGATCATCAGCTACTGTGAGTATAAATCTCCCGACGACCGACTATTATTCTGGAATAACGAATTATATTCCTTTAAGCTTATCATTGGCCTTATTGATTGGAAGCACTAAATCAAAGAAATTAAAATTAGTTATAACTAATACACAAATCAAGAAGGCGAATGTGTATGGACGTTTCGGTGACCGTCCCCACATTGTTTAAAAGAGAAAAATCGTTAAGAGCACTTCTAAATAGTCTAACTAGTCAAACATATAAAGATTTTAAAGTTATCATAATTACACCTAATCTTACGAGAAATTCTAAAGAAAGATTGTTTGCGCTTTTAGAAGAGTCTAAGCTTGATTTTTCAATTTGTATTCAAAACGGAAGCGGTTTTGTAAACGCTATCAACACTGCACTTGATGTATGTAGAGAGATAAACATTTCCACCGATGATGATGCTATTCTAGACAAACACGTTATAGAAAAATATGTTTTAGCTTTGATGGACAATAAGATTGGCTTAGCCACAGGTTTTGTGAACTATTTACCACCATTTTTTAATAGAACTCTTTTTTTGTATCTCTCTAGTTATTTTTTGGACTCTAAACCACTCACACAAAATCTCTATGGTTATACCACGTTTTTTAATCGGGCGGGAATTATCACTCTTAAACCCACTGTAATATTTCAAACACTGAAAAGGTTTAGAACACTAACACCGATAGGCGTAAATATGGCTTGGAGAAAGGAGGCCGTTAAGGGGTTTAGGATCCCAGAATTTTTAAAAAAGGGCATCTTAAACGAATCTTATCTGGCTTTGGTTTGTACAGAGAGAGGTCTTGAGGTACTATCTTTAAAGGAAATAAACGTTTTACACCCGAAAAGTAAGGACTCGCTGAGTAGATCAAAGACTTGGATCGACGATTTCACAAAAATTTTTGAATATTACTTATCGCCAGCAATCGTCAACAGAATAGTACCGATTGATATTGATCAATTATCTACATATTATAAACAAATTACTAAAATATCTTTGTTTAATTATCCAATGATAGCAAAGTTAGCTCTTCAAACCGCTTTAGAAATAACCATAAATAATTATGATGATAAAAAAATAGATAAATTATTTAAAAATACTTATGAACTAATAAAGTTAATGAACCCATCCTTTTTTAATAATTAATGTTTGGTAGATACAATTGGCGTGGCTTATAGACTAGTCACGAACATCTAATATAATTCACTAGCTTAAGTTCTAAAAATATTTGACCAAGGTTAGAATAAAAATAAGGTAACCATAAATAAAATCTTATTATGAATAATTTGTAAGGTTATCTATCTATTTATGAGAAATAAAAGGCTTCCATGCTTAGATGCTCATTTACATCTTCTGCTAGCACCTATTTATGGTATGGGAATTATCTTATACGTATTTTTTAGGATGAACTCTTTAAGGGAATCAGGAATGTTTGCTAAAGCTACTGCTGCAAAGAGGTCTTTATATCTGATAGGCATATTCAAACTTTTTTTGGCTTTAATATACTTTGATACGTCCATTATGGATATTCTTTCTCCTAGATAAATATATTTACTTGGCCAAGTAGATGCATTAAAGAGGATCCATAAGTACGTCGACTCTAATACTGAGTCTATTATTTTTCCAAATTTTCCATAAAACTCTTTATGAACAATTTTTACCGCTGTATAAGTTCGCATTAGAAAATGTCGTTTTTTCTCAACGATCTCTTCAAATGATCTATTAAAAAGAGTACTTGAATAGTTATTTTCATGAAGTCTTATTAATGTAAGTTTTGCTGGGTCGTTTATAACGTAAGCATCTTCTATTAAAGAGATAATAAACAAAAAGGGATCTATAAATGTGTCAAGCTGTTCTAAAATCATTTTCCATTTTTCTAGAAACTCGCGATCTATGGCCTGACTACTTAGATGGGACATAAAATAGGGAGGCCATGGTTTTAATTTGTATATAGTGTCACGAGCTCTAAAATATAGTTTATTCCTTAAAGGATAAGGATCATAATAATTAATAATTTTTACAGAGTCTATAACTTTTCCATCTGAATTAATGGGAGTTGCGTTATTATGAAAATAAATAAACTTATCTTGATTTTCAAATGCATTATAAATATGAAGAAGCCTATCTTTTTCGTAAAGATCATCATCTTCTAAAAAAGTTATTACTCTACCCTCCACCTGTTCTAAAGCCATTAAAATTCGTTTACCATATGTAGTTTCATCACTAGCTACAATGCTTTTTACATTGTTAGCAGTTATATAATTATCAATATCCTCATCTTTATAATTTTTAATTACAATTATATCATATAGCTCCTTAGGAAGTGATTGAGATAATACTGAATAGAGCGCGTATTTAATATATTTCTTTCTATTATAAGCAGAAATTATAACGCCTATATTTTTCATGAATGCGTATAGACACCCCTTATTTATAACCTTAACTCCACAGTTTTTAGGTAATATGCATCGTATTATTCGTTTTGTTAGCACAATTTTAATTGTTTTACTGTAATGACCCCCAGCAGATATGTTTATTAACACAATATTGGTAAAATAAGGATTTCAGGTAAAAGTTAAGGTGCGGATCGCTTCCATCAGTGTTATATAGACCCAATCAAAACACTAACAGAAACGATCCGCAATAATGGTGTATTTAAACGTATAAAAAATCGAAGAAAAAGCGTTAGCTCTGTTGCTATGCATGTTGGGCCTATCCTCGTGACAGCTGAACTTTTTGGCATATCTCACGCCTCAGTATTGTACTGGGCAAGGGCGTTCTCTTCTGTAATGCTTGATATTCCTCAAAAAGAAAGGAGACTGCCGTTGATGGAACGAAGCTTAAGGTTAACGGAAATACAGTGTATGGGCAGTCGTGGATGTGGAAACGAGGTAGCTTTTGGCTATAAAGGCAACGAAAGGGAGAAACGCTTTTGATGCGATGCTATTTCTGAAGTATTAAAGAAATGCACGAACAAACCAACATTTGTGGTGGACGTCCATGGTATAGTTGGGTTTTTGAGCTCCTTGAGCTTGATTATTATCACGTTTGGAGAAGCAGGATAGAGAGATTTTTCAGGACTTTAAAAAGAAAAACGAAGATTCTTTCAAACAACATTAATGCAGAAAAATTTCACATACACACTTCGAACGCGATGCTAAAGCACTTTTTTACTTTTTATAACTTCTTTTCCATAAAGGTATAAAAGCTGGTTTGGGGGATGAGCGTGTCCCCTGCCCGTGCTCTTAAGTGCGGCTTGGCCCACTAACAAGGTGTCGGAGAAGTTTGACAGCGGCTGGGGTTTTGGCTCCGAATGGTAACTGGTATACACTCTTTTCCCTCCTCCTTGAGGTGGCACCACGCCTGTTTTGGGTGGTGGGGGGAGGTGTTGTGGCTCGCGCTGGGTTTACAAACCGCTCACATAGGTATCTGGTCACTATCTATGCAACGATCCTGTCCGGATAAGCCTTAAGTGGTGGGCACCACGGAGCTGAATTGGTGAACCACCGTGGAGCCCACAACGGATATCTTTACACTCTTCAGGGATTTAAACGTTTTTAAGAGGAACAAGAAGAGGTTCTCGCGAGCTCAAGGTTATCGCCGTGCTACTCTACGCGTTTGGGTTGAGCCTCAGAAAAACCCCTGGATTCTTCTGGCTTCTCTCCGAGCCTCTTTCCAAGTCGAGCGTTCAGGATTGGATGAAAAAGGTTGAGGCAAAGCTTCGCTTCGAGCCAGTGCCAAGCTGGGAGCGATCGCGGTGGATGAAAGCGTGGTGAAGTGTGGGGGGCCAACCGCTGTAGGTGTGGGTTGCTGTCGACGCGTACACGAGGCAACCCATCTGTCTGGTTGGGTGTTTCCCCCACTCACGAGGACAACAGAGAACGCGCTCAGGTTAGTAGACTGAGAACAAGGTGTCTCGGAGACCCTGTTCACGGATAGAGGCGCGTGCTACCGTGAAGCCGTGCTCCGAGCGGGGTTCCACAACCACGTCCACCAAACCTTCGGGGTGAGGAGCTCCGTTGAACGCTTCAGGGCCACCTCAAAGACAGGACGAGGGCTTTCTACAACAACATCAATCCGAAGAAGACACTCTTTGCACCACTCGTGGACTTCCTCCAACTATTCATGCACTGGTACACGCAGAGGAGGTGATATACGCGAAGGCTTATCTGGACACTATCTAAAATAGACCAAAATAAATATCAAGATCTTCAAAACAACATAAAAAAGCTTCAGCAAAAATACTCGTGGCTAAATCATGCGAAGAAGTTGGTAGATATCTAGCATTAAGTTACATTTTTATTAGTTATTATATCTTCTACAGCTTGATTAACAGTCTCTTTTGAGGAAAGCATGGGTTTCCACCCTAAGCTCTTTATCTTTCTTATATCCAAGAGCATCAGTCTGACGTCGCCAGACCATCCTCTTCCATCGCCCTTATCCACGTAAATGTGCTTTGGATGCAAGCCTAACTTATCTTCTATTATTTTTATTATTTCGTCAACAGTTATCCAATCTTCATTACCTACGTTAAAAACGGAATATTTTTCTTTCTGCTTTTCAATAATAAGATCAAAAGCGTGAAGCAGGTCATCTATGTAAAGGTAGCTCTTTTTCTGTTTGCCGTTGCCCAAGATTTCTAGCTCATCTTTTTTATTTTTCAATTTATTTATCATGTCTACAATTATTCCGTGAGATGTCCTTCCTCCTATTACGTTGGCAACCTCAAAGATGTACCCTTTGTGCTATAGTTTCTTGAGTAAAACTCAACTAAGCTTTCCCCAAACATTTTAAAAAGCCCATAGTAAGAAATCGGCCTTAAGGGGGCGCTTTCAGGTGTAGGAATCATTTCTGCTTCTCCATAAACTGTTGAAGAGGAAGAAAATATAACATGCTCAGCATCGCTTTTCCTAGCAGCCTCTAAAACGTTTAATGTTGCAGTTACATCGTTCTCATAGTGCCCTTTAATGTCCAGCATCGAAGACCTAACGTCAGGGTTAGCTGCAAGGTGAAAGACCATAGATCCTTTAGGGAAATCAAATTTGTCTTTACTTAAGTCCACTATATGGTATTTTGCCTTTTCGCTTTTATAATTTCCTGATGAAAAGTTATCATAGACTTCAACTTTATACCCTTTCTCTAAAAGGTAATCAACTAGGTGACCTCCTATATAACCCGCTCCTCCAGTTACAACTGCTAACAAGACAGTAACTATGTACAATAGTGCTTAATAATGTATTGGTAATTGTTACTTATGTATCAGCTTACGCTTTAAACTCTTACAGCTGTTTCTTAGACCAAATTTTACTCTTTAGTTCATAGTTCAAACTAAGGACCTCATATTAGCTTATTTAATTTCTTATTCAGGAGGCCCCAGTCCGCTTAAAGTTATTTCCATTTCAACCATATGCTTGAAAAAGTACACTGTTAGGGCTGTTCCTTGAACTTCAACCCTTGTGAGTACCCATAAGTTGTAGAGAATTATGGATAGCATGAAGTATATCACCCTTAATGTAAAGTTCCTGCTTGTCGTCTTCGCTTCAAACCCATCCTCAACCCTGTAAGACGTTTCTATTCCCCACCTGTACCTGTACTCTTCGGGTATTATATCGACAATCCTTTGAGGATCATCAAACTTTATGTTTGTTACAAAAGCTATGAACTTATCAACGGGCTTATCTTCTTCCTTTGACCCATTCTTTTTTGCTATTACCAAATAAACCTTTGATCCCATTTCATATTCTATCACAGATGGGATGTTACCTTTTGCATATTCATTCAGCATCCTCTTTACCCTTTCGTTCCTAACTGCTGGCATTATGAAGTTTATGTCCATGCTTTCAAGCAATTTTATTATCATTTCTGTTTTGAAAAAACCTCTGTCCATCATCAAGACTGATGGCCTTGGTGAGTTTTCTAGCAATTCCTTGGCAATATCTTCTTTAGTATCAAGCATCGTAACGGGCAAGGAGTACAAAGTCAGCCTTTCTTTTTCATCTTTACTTACAACGCTTATTGTAGCAAATGTATGAAATGCGTCTGTCCCACTCTTATATTTGCTCCTAGTAACCCACATGTCTAACTTTCCATAATATGGCTCTTCAGTGAAGTCAATTGCCATCTTCATCCCATCTTTGGCATGGCCAGTTAATACGACCCTGTTGGCTTCGTTTAAAGCATCAACTACATGGCTTAAATTCAAGCTTTCAAGTCTTCGTAGCAGTGTATCTGGTGAAGGGAAGCCTTTCATGTATTTCAAAGATTCCGCAGATGCATTATTTATGGAGATATAAATAAACGGCTTTATCATATTCTTGTGCTTTGAATTTTTTGCAACGTTTATCCCGAGTTTATCATGTAAGGCTTTAGAGCAGAGTTTATATAATTTCCTTACTAATTTCCTGTTGGGCCTCATTTGTTCATTCCCTAAACCGTTAAAACAGATGAGGCCCCTAATAAATTTCCTTAGAAGAGTGAAATTTTATACTTGCAGGAGTACTGGTTCATTATTGTCTCCAGCGTTTCTTTCACGGTCTTTCTCACTACTTCCGAAAGTATTTTATCCAGATCTTCCATATTATTCATGCCTCCTTACCTGGAATTTTGCCAAGGAGGTATCTTTAACCTTATACACAAAATTTTTGGACGCTATCTAGCTATTCATTAAATACATATTTTATTAAATTAATTTGTTCTTGACATGTTTTCTCCCAGCTAAATTCATTAAAAATTGACAATGATGCCATCTCTGATAATTTTTTAAATTCATCCGGCTTCTCGTAACTCATTTTTAATAGGTCGGCAACTTTTTCACTATATGATTTCAAATCTTTATACTTGATTCTAAAGAGTGCACCAGAATTAAATTGTTCAGTAAATGGAACTTTAAATACTACGGAAGGTAGACCTGAGGCTAACGCTTCTGCAAGTGATATAGAGAATACATCTTTTATTGATGGATAGACAAAAATCCTGCTTGATCTCAATAAATTAAATTTTTCATACTCCGAAACAAAACCGGTTAATGTGAAACTAGACCTAAGGCCATATTTATCAATCTTTTTTAAAAATTTCTCTCTTATATCTTCATCTACAAATCTCCCCATTATAACCACCTTAATGTCTTTCCTTAAATTCTTACTTGCCCTATAAACTATTTCAGGCAATAATAAAACACCTTTTCCTTTTTCATTTCTTGCTGACATGAAACAAATATCATATTTATACTCACGAACCATATCAGAATTATTTTTACTTATATCTACGGCAGCACTATGCTCGACCATTTTTACATTTTTAAAAATATGCAAATATTCATTAACATAAAAAAGGCTAGCAGGACCCATCGCTATTAACAAGTCAAAATACTTTATTCCATTTTTCACATCTTGAAATTGCAATATTTTTTCTTTAATTATTTTAATAAGCTTTGATCTAAAATGGTCTTTAATATAAGGGCTTTTCTGTTTATTCGTTAATTCCTCATGAGATATTAAAATTTTGTGTCTTAAATAATAAAAACCTTTGCCTAAAGCACTTCGAATTATATATAAAGTTGCTAATAAATAAAAATTCTTAAAATATCTATTTACTGGGGTACTGATATATGGTAGCTCGTGAATCAGTAAGATAACCCTTATTCCCGTTTTCATCTTTACCCTGTATGAAATTGATATCCATTCTGGATTTTCCCATTGAATCAATATGGCCTCTATTCCATATTGATTTATAATTTCGATAATTTCATTTTCATTTAGATCATCAACTAAAAAGGACTTTATACCTAATATTTTGATAAGACTAAGAAATTCTTCACTGACATCTTTTTTTGAATATATAATAATATTGAAATATTCAGAAATACACTTAAGTGTTTTATAAGTAATTTTTTGGGCCCCCCCATTTGGTAACTTTAAGTCGCATAAAAGTAGAATATTATGCTTCATATTTTTCACGATTACAGCTTTTTTACTGCTTTGAATATTCCAGTATATGCATATGGGTTTTTATTAAAGTAAGCATAAAATGGCGCTGGTTTGGTAGCAGAAAATTCAAAACCTGCTTCTTCAAGGACTTCCTTTAATTTATCATACCCATAATGATATTCTCCCATTATATGAGAAAATTTTCTTAATGAGTCCATATTTTCTTTATTAATCACATCGTACTCACAACCTTCACAATCAATTTTCATTACAGCATTCTCTATACCCAGTTCATTAACCACTTTATTCAGTGATTTTATCCTGACCTCTACTCCATCCACATTTTCTTTCAACATAGTTGTGCTAGTGCTAAAACCTCCGTCCGCGATAATATCATATGGAATCCTGATAGTCCCTTCTTTTCCTAATCCCTCATTTAAAACAGTAATTTTATCATCTAAATTATTCAAACTTATATTCTCCTTGGCTAACTGAAATGTAGATGGAACTATTTCAAAGGCATAAACATGTTTAGCCCCCTTTAATGCAAAAAAAATTGCCGTATCCCCTATATTTGCGCCTACATCTATTACTATTTTATCTTTTACGGGTAGCCATTCATAGGACCTTGCATTAAATACTCCTTCTACGTCTCCCCTCTCTGCATTTTTAATCATGACTTTCTTGCCATTAAAGTAAAATTCAAATTGGTAATTATTTTTGGATCTAATATCGTAAAACGTCCATGGATCATAACTCTGGAATGTGTGCCCATCTTTATACTCTATAGTCCAGGGAAATTTACCAAATATAAGTATCAGGCTACTAAGGTATGGATGTTTGAACAATTTTTTTGCCTTTGGAAAATTTAAAATTACCAATATTATAATTCTTAACCTGTATTTTGTCCACCATAAAAATTCAGCTTGCTTTTTATTGTTTTCATTAGACAACTATTATCCATCTATTATTTATTATTAAACTTATTATTAAACTTTATGATAATCATAAGTGTGTTGCATAATTAATAGGCCTCGGTCATACTTCTCATAATATTATAATAATGGACCTTCATTGCTATCTCCTGAGCTATGTATTCAGGTCTCCTTGCCTTTGTGATTTCACCCATAACCCTC
>Ga0208662_100536_pt1 | contig 13958 bp, 21 predicted proteins | sample OSPB_host_MetaG_FD_187136 | JGI IMG/M metagenome (GOLD analysis project Ga0208662, IMG submission 187136) | Hot spring microbial mat communities from Yellowstone National Park, Wyoming, USA - OSPB_host_MetaG (SPAdes) (version 2) | ecosystem: Environmental > Aquatic > Thermal springs > Hot... | reverse complement strand
GAAGTTCGACGTTAAGCAGTATAGAAAGTTATTCATTGTCCGGAAAAGATTTTCTAGAAGAGAAAAATTCAGAGAATCGAAAAGTCAAAAAGTAAAAGCGTAAAAGCATAAAGAAAAATTTAAATATAAGAAACAACATAAATTATGTTGATCTAAAATGAAGTATCAACTAAAAGTTGAACATGTGGACAAGAAAATCTATATCAAGTGTCCAATTTGTGGAGACATATTAGCTACGAACGATCCAGAATATTTTCTTAGAAAATTCCATAAAGATGTTGTTGAACCGTTATCTTCATGCAGTCATTTTGAAATCATTGATGTATATCGTGACCCGAAAAGTTCTCAGAATATTCCAAAATATGAAGCGAAAGCGGTAATGAAGTTTGAGTTCAAAAAGTATGTAAGTTTTATCGTTCCTCGTAAAAGTTAAGTTTTTTTTATTTTTTCTAATTCCAATTTAGCCATAATTCTGGGAAATTTTTTTCAGTTTTGTGATAGAAATTCAAAGAATTGAGAAATTCAGAGTTTACATGTTTAGCGTTAAAGAGATCGAAAAATGCAAATGTAAAAATGCAAAGAAAAATTTATAAATGAGAAGTTACATAATTAATATTGGGGGAAATAAATGGTAATACGTCCAATTGAGAAATATCACGGTCAAATTATAGTCTATTATTGTCCAATTGATAACACAGAGCTAGCATGGACAAATGAATATGATGGTGGCGTAATAAAATCTTCATGTCAGCATTTTGAGTGGAGAGAGTTTGGTAATCTTTATTATGAATTGAACGCACAAAGACTCAATAAAAACGCTGTACTGAGGATTTGGTCTGGAACAAGCATTTATATTTTATATCCCAAACAAAGCCCATCTTAAGCTAATATTTTTTTATTTTTTCTAATTCTAATTTGCCTAAATTATGCTTAATTTTTCTCAGTTTTGTGATAAAAATTCAGAAAGTTAAGAAATTGAGAGATAACGTGTTTAGCGATAAAGAAATCGTAGTTTGTAAAGGCAAAAGCATAAAGAAAATTTTATAAAGGGGCAAATGAAAATGTAAATTGGGGAAAAGGAAAATGAAAGTTGTGCAAATCGGTCAGACAAAGTATTACATAAATTCGAGAGACGATATGATTTCAATAGTCCATGAGCTTGCAAGACAAGGTTATAGCATTGCAGAGATCGCCTCATTTTTAGGCGTTACAGAGAGGACAGTTAGGAAATATTTATCTGACTGTTGGTAAGTTAAACGTTTTTTTAGTTTTCAAGTTCAAAGTCATTAGTTTGCTTTTTTTCGGGCCATATTTAGCTAAAGCTATCAGCGATTTTTCTCAGTTTGTAGATAAAAATTCGAAATTCATAGAAATTCAAAGTCATGATGATTAATGTTAAAATTTTTGAAAGATAAAAGAAGTTTTAAATTTGTCATAATGCATATGTTATTTTGCGGGTGATAGATTAAATGTCTCAAAATTCAAGTCAAGAAAGTCAAACTAAAAAATATGAAGTAAAAATACTAAAGCAAATAGAATATCTGCCATCAGTCTTCATGATAAAACATCTTGATGGTGAGGTTACCAAGATCTCAATATTAGCAAAATATTTCGAAAATTGCACAAATTATATTTCAAGATCTAGATTAACTTTCAGCGGTTGTTTTAAATATCTTGAAGATGAGCTTCTACAGACCAGAGGCATATATTATACTCCAGCACCACCGATATTTTCAGTTAACAAAAGAAGTAAAATTACTAGAAGTCTTGAGGATATGAAAAACATTATACTAAAAGAGATAGAACTTCTAAACCTCAGATTTAAAGAATTATTGATTTCCTATGATAATTATTCGATAACAATTTACGATTACTATATTAAAGGTCAATTGTACCAATTTAACCTAATATACAACCAAGATTATCTAGAAATTTATGAAGTTCCGCCAATAAATAATGATTTAAATCTTAGTTTTAATCATTCCAATAGCCTAACAATTTATCATCACGAAATACAGTTTTCCAGTCCTACATTAACTAGAGATTTATATTCAGACCCCGGCGTGGCATTTTTAATACATCCGGAAAATGAAGTGACATTGACTTTAAAATCGCCAACAAGTTCTACAGATACAGTTATGCTAAAAGTTAACAAATACTATTTAATAACTCACCCAAAACCTAGGACTTAGGTGAGAAATATGGTTGAATATAAATATAACCCAATAAAAGATGTAAGGGAAGAAGTCATGAAGATGGTTAAAGAATTTCCAGATTTTCCAAAAGATGTGGAAATTTGGACTGCCCAAATTACAGTTGACAAAGAAGGAAAACAATATCTACTTATTACGTTTGTTAAAAACGATATTTTAGATTACTTTTTCCATGAAATAATTGACAATCTCGAGAATACAATAAAGATGGCATTAGAATATATAAAAGATGTAGAAGAAGAAATAGAAGAAGAGTGAGTTAAGATGTCTGAGGTAAAAATTCTAAAATATCTAAATTACCTTCCAAAAGTCTTTATGGTTAAACATATAGAAGGTCAAGTTACCAAGATTAGTACAGTTCAAGGCGATTATATTGATTGTGCAAAATATATTTCTAAATCTGGAAGAAAGTTCAGCGGTTGTTATGAATTAATTAATTATGCTTTAGCAGAAGCTAGGGGCATATATTATATAACTGCACCGCCAAAAATCTTTATATCTTCACGTGGAAGATTTGCTGAAAATCTAAATGATTTGACAGACCTCATTATGAGAATTATAGAATTTTATGATTTGGAAGAAAAAAGATTGCTCATTAATTATGATGAAAAACAAATAATGATTTTAGATAAATATGTGAAAGGACAATTATACCAATTCCCGTTGATTTATAAGAATAGGCAATTAGAAATTTACGAAACTCCAATGCTAAAATATACCAATGAACTTAATTTTGATATTAAAAATGAACTAACAATTGAGAATTATGAGCTAAAGTTTTCGAAAAATGTTGAGATAACCGGTCTAATCTCAAAGCCGAATATAGCATATTTTATGTATGCTAAAGGAGTTAAAGAATTAACAATAAAAACTCCAGATAATCAAGAAAACAAAGTGATGTTAAATCCGGAAAAACATTACTTAATTATATATTTAAAATCTAAAAAACAAGAATAAGAGGTGAAAGTTATGGAATTAAAAGTTGAGAAATTTGGAGATTTAATTGTTTATAAATGTCCGATATGTCATAGGGAATTATTAATAAAAACGTCTAATTATTTCCCGCTTACAAATAGTTGTGATCACTATAAAGCTTATGCATTACCCTTATCAACAATTGATCAATGTCCAGAAAATAAAAGAGAAGTTGTATTAGTAAATGATAACGGTTGGAAATATGTAATTTGTAAAAGATAAATGTGGTGAGATAATGAGAAATTATAAATTATGTTTTGAATTAGCCGATACAGTTGGAGATATTATAATTTTTAAACATAAGAATAATTTTGAAATTATCTTTACTAATGAATATACATGTTATATCTCAGATTATCAAGACAAATATTGCCTAGTCCAACATGAAGATAGCCGTGGAATTTTCGATATTTATTTTATACCATATGAAGAATTAGGAGTTAAAAATCTAGACGAATTATTCCAATTGCTAGTTTTAAAGCCAAGAGAAACAATGAAAATAGTAACTGAAAACGATATACCGATAAACAGACTTATTATAGAATATTATGAAGATTAATCTTTTTTTAATTTTTTAATAGCTTTTTAATTGTCATTTTTAAACTTGTATTTATGAGTTGTAGAATGTGATATTATTTCCTTCACGGGAAAACTCATGATCTTTATGGCTTAGTAATTCTCTTTATTCTATCTTTTATTCTCTACTTTTCTGTTCAAAACGAGATTCTAAAATTGATTGTGATTTTTCAATTGATAATTATAACCGGGATTTTTGTAGATTTATGGAGTCATTGTTTCCATCATTAAAAAACAAAAAAATCATTATTTCAAATAAACACGTAATTTTTTTCTTCCAGTTTCTGGATTTGTTACCTTTTTTATTTCTATAAATCCTTTTTGCTCCAAATTATACAATCTGTCCATAAAAAAGTCATAATAATCGGTACTATGAACAAAATGTTTTATTAATTCGTCTCTCCAAATTCCGTCTGGATATTTTTTTAAAAAATCTAATAATTCTTTTTCTTTTTTTCCTAATCTAATTTTTTTTCCTTGTGGTTCAGTCATTTTATATCAAATATATAAAAAAGAAATATGACAAATATAAAACTTTAAGAGAACTTTGATTTTCAAAAAATACAAATTGTATTGCTTAAAATATCTTCTTCAATCTGTCTATGATTTTTTGTATATCTGAAACTAAAGATTTTACAGTATTTATATCAGTTTCTGGTATTTCTAATATTAATCTTGGAGTCATTATTTCTCCTAATTTATCTATTAGAAATTCAAAGCTTTGAACTATATATGGGTCTGGAGGATAATTTACTAAAATCCCGCTTTGATATTCGTATTCTATAATTTCCGCAAAATCATAAACTATTGTAAATAGATTTTGATTAATTGGAGTTACTTCTAGTAATTCGCCAAACAAACTTTGTAACCCAGTAAATCCATATTCTGGAGCTATTATCACAGAATTTGCTGGAATTTGGAAGACAAAAGCTATAGTTCTATCGTAATATTTGTCTCTAACAATAGCTAGAGAATAAAGCGGAATGTTTTGCAAATTAGTTATAAAGCTTGAGAGTTCATTAGCAAAGTAAACTTCAGCGAAAGCATTGCCAAAAAGATAATTTGGAATTGTGTACATTTGGTTATTTTCGCTTAATATCCCGCCACGTAAAAGCGATACAAGTATTGGAGAATTAGTTTTGTTTTGCATTATCCAATCTACTTTTCCTTGGAAAGAATTGTAGTTATAATATAACGCTAATTTGTCATTTTGCCATAGAAGATTCGCGTTTTGTGGTATAGATGTATCAACTTTAATTTCGTTTGTATGTGTATGGAATTTCCTCATTTTAGGTCAAATTGTATTTGTTTTATGACATTAAAAAGTTAATATGTTCCTAAATCTTTAGAATTATAAATTCTAACTTTATTTTCTTTTATCCGATTTGCTAAATTAATCAAACAATTAGCTATTATTTCATTCAAATTGTCATCATTATTCATATTTTCTATTTCAAAAATTACTTTGACAATTATCCTATTTCCATTCTTGGAATAAATTATCATATTTAAAAATAAGAGTAAAAATGTTTTTAAATATGTCATATTCGAAAAAGAAGAATGATGTGATATGAGTATAGTTTTAAGAGGATTAGATAAAGAAAGATTTAAGAAAAATATTGTTATATGGTTAAATGTTGATAATATTATTCAAAATTGTTATACAAATTTTAAAGATATTGTAGCAGATGCAATAATCCAAATGATTTCAGAAATTGTAGAAAAAGATAATTGGAATTTACAATATTTTGATGAAAAGGAATTACAAGAATTATTCAATGCATTCATGAAAAATTCTAAAATTATGATACAATTAAACAAACAAATTGATGAATTAAATTATGCATTTGAAGAAGTTATTGTTGAATTTGATTTTCCAGAAGAAGAAAAAAAGAGAATTGTCAAAAGATACATAGATAATATACTAGAGGCTTATGGATATTTGGATTTATGTATTTTTGTAAATTTAGAAGAAATAAATGTAGATACAATTTCTGAAGCTTTAAGTAATGAAGTTTATGGTCTGTTAAGCTCTGAGGAAATTAAAGCAGAATTTAAAGATAAAATAGAAGATGCTATCAAGATTATTAATGATGAAAATGTTATTGATGATATTGATGTTAGTGATGTTGATGTTGAAGAAGAATGATGTGAAAATATGAATTTTTATATCTCAAGTTCTAATTCATCTTCTTCTTTCTTTATTTTCCTTTTCTCTTTCAATATCTCATTAGCAATTTTATAATTTCTAATTAACTCCATTACAAGGCTGTCTAGTCCCATTTTCCTAAGTTTGTCAGCATATCTTGTATATTTATTATCAATCTTCCAATTATTGTATATTAGAATATAAGCGTTCATAACTTCTATAATTTTTCTGTTTGATAAATCATATTCGAATGGGAAATTAATCTTGTCCAGAAATTCGAAAAGTTTCTCTTTCTCTTCCTCAGTAAGTTTATATTTTTCCCTAACTGTCTTTTGATTGCCTACATATCTTCTAGACCCATCAAACCAAAAAATATCTCTATAGCCCGTTACTTTGCTATATGTAGCTGTGTCCATGCTCTCAGCAAAGTCAAAGGCTTGAATAAAATATGGTGCTGACATTCCTAGAACGTGAAGATATGGAACCTTCCTCCTTATGTAATAGATCCACGGAAAAGTATATATCAAAATTTTCATTTTTGAAGATGCTATAAGTCCTCCAACTGCAAAATAATAAGTATATTGTTTATAAAAATCTATAGCTTCATCTATATCTTGAATTGGATAAATATGAATTACTGGTATAATTTTTTCTATATACTCAATTTTTGTATAAAGATATTCGAAATATTCGAAATTCTTTTTATCAAGTGGAGAAAATATGCTAGGTATATCTAGAGAAAAAAATGCATAAGCGTCTATCATTTTGTATTTTTGTAAGACGTCATCAACTGAGATTTCTAGACCATGAATTGTAATTTGATAGCCCCCGCTGTCGACCCAAGTCTCATTTTTCCATGTCTTTGTTCTAAATCTTAATTGATTAATTAGAATTGGAAAATTTGTCTTTAAAATATAAGAAGTCGGCGAACTTAGTCCGAAAACTAACTTCATTTTTACTCTCCATGGATTGTCTTTCTCCTTAACAAGTATATAATTCCGCCAATTATCGGCATTATCAATATTCTTAATATTGTAAATATGGCATTTCCTTCTATTACGAAATTATAGAATATTTGATTTTGTAGTCCTAAGTAGAAGAATAGAAATATCTGCAATATTAAACTAATTAATACAGTTGAAAATAATAGTTTATTGTTTGTCAATTTCAAAAATGCGAAACTGACAATTAAGAAGTTCCAGAAGATAAATAACAATCCGGAGAAACCAAACGATATTGAAAATCCTAAGATATTTTCTAGAACATTAGCAATTGTATCTGCACTGAAGATTAGCAATAAAATATTGGGGGTAATTTTCGTGAATTTTTCCGGAAGAATTCTATCAAACGTCATATTTTGGACTAATCGAGTTTGAATTATAGAATTTACGAAAATGAAACTCATATACCAGATTGGAAATAGAACAAATAGAATATTTAGGTTTGAAAAACTGTCTAATATTGCTAATATGGTAACTACAAAATAACTCAAGAAATATCCGATTTTTGCATTTTTATCTACATTTTTAGTTTCTCCGGCTATATAACTAATCGCATTTATGAAGAGAAACATTGACAAGTCAAATAGTAAAGCTGAAAGTAAAGTATTTGATATTGTAAAGTTTTGTATCTGGAAATGAAAACTTGAAATTGGCAAAATTAGCGATACAATTATTTGTAAAATTGCTAATCCGTCTACTATATATGCATAAATTGTTTTTTTAACAACACTAAATAAACCGATAGCAAATAATAGTTCTGAAATTAAGAATTTCTGAATTAGAGGAATATTGAAATTCATAAGTACTAAATCTGTTAAAATTGGTGCTGAGAATACATAAATTAACCATAAAGAGATTCCGAAAATTGTGTAAAATTTTGGAGAAAATGTGTTTCGAATATATGCGTAATCACCGCCGTTAAGCGGGATTTTCTTAGTTAGAATGTAATACATTACAAGTAACGGAATTTCGAAAATTGCACCGATTAAGACCGCAATTAATAGATTTACATTTTTCATCATTTGAGAAACAAAAATTGGATAACTTATTCCGCTTATAATGCCCATGTACAAAAGATTTATAGAAAAAATATCTAGAGAATTAAAGCTTTTAATTATTCCCGAACTTTGTCTTTTATATTCCATATTATGGGTTTGTTTTTATGACCAATTTAAGAATTACTCAAAATTTAAAGAGATATAAATGTCATAATATTTTTATTATATTGATGACTAGGGAATTAAAGTTAAGACAAAATACAATCGTAAGATTGAATAACAATAAAGCTGAGATAATAGTAGAAGACAAATACAGACTTTTTATAACTTTAAATGAGAAAAAAGTAATTGCAAAATATTCGTATACCGTATTGTCTATAGAATTTGACAAATTCAATAGCGAAAAGTTAGCTAAGAAAATCCATACTATAGTTGAACAAACTCACAAATTCTCAATTTTGTTAATTCAAGAAGTTTTAGAATTAATCAAAATCAATAATTTATATGATGAGATAAATGAAGAAATTAAGAAATTAGTGGAGAATAAAGATATAGATAAATTACAAAAAGTTCATGAATTTTTAAAGTCCATCTAAAGAATTAAAAAGTTGTTTTTTTACAGTTTTATAACTAAAATTCTCAATCCAGAAATTATAATTTTCCTCAATTTTAGCTTTATATTCATCAAGATTGTCTAAAACTTCAAGAACTTTATCCACAGCTTTGTCAATACATATTTCTACGCCTTTTCCTATATGAATTGGATTATTTGGAAGAATTGTTGGGAAATTACAAGAATCAATTAGTAAATCTTTCAATTGTGGAGGAAAATATTCTTCCCATGCCCCGCCTTTTGTGGCGATTGTTGGAATTTTTGACACAAAAGCTTCCAGACCGTTTAACTCGAAACTCCCACCTCTGCTAGTTAGAAGATATAAGTCAGAAATTCTATACATCTTTACAATGTTATCAAAATCTGTATTTCCAGTCAGATTGAACATTCTTAAGTCTTGAAAATCTGTCCTCGGCCCACCACTTTTTACTAAAAAATAAATGTCATTCCTTTCCTTCTGAAGTTGTCTAGCTATATTGTGGAATAAATCTGCACCTTTTCTATAATCAGAATGCCATAATGATATGAAAATTAGTTTTATTTTCTTCTCATTTTTGATTTTCTCAATATAACGAATTTGTTCATCAACTTTTAGTTCCTCATCTTTTACTAAAAGTCTCTCGTTAAAGTTATGTACAACTTTAAATATTGGAATTTTCAGACCAGAGTTCTTGAATGTTTTAACTGACCATTCAGAATTTACAATTAGTCTATCAGCATAGTTATTAGCATAATCTATGAATTTCTCGGAAATTCTGTCACTGTCAGCAACTTCAACGCCTATTATTGCACTTGTTTTAGTTCTATATTGCTCAAAGAAAGAAAATTCTATTTTTCCCCAATGCCACATTGAATAAAAGAACGGATGAATTATAGAAATCGGGTAACGAAAAGGAGTAAATTGATAGAAAGATAAAGCTGGGATTTCGTAAACTGTATATCTCTCTTTTAGCATTTTTATATGTTCTTTAGCTACAAATTTAAAACTAACATCATGATGTTGTGGATAAACGTAATATATAATATTTGCCATTTTTATTTCACCATGTGCTTAATTTTGAGTTTATAATTTGAAACCATTTCCATAACTTTCAAACTCATAATTTCAAATTTGCATTGGTTCGGTCTTAATTTTGAATTAAAGAACTCCATATTTGACCTCACCAAATTATTAATACAAATTCTGGAATATGTTCAAACAATTGTGGTATATCTTCAAATTTAAATTCCATTTTCTTTTCATCACATGGAGTTTTCACATAATGTATAGTCCCTAATTTAGCCACATTTACATGGAGAATATGGTCATGAATGAAAATATCTACTGGAATTTCTTTGTAATATTCTTTTTCCAAATAAGTATTTAATATAATTTCAAAAATTGGAATTTGATTTTTTCTAAATATATAATTAGTTCCAGAACAAAATGGTCTAATTTCGTTAGCCCAACTATAATAAAGCCAGTAACAAAGCGTGAGAATTCTATTTAAAGGGTCTATTTCACGCAATTTTGGGACTATTAAATCACTATCAATTATTGCAAAAATGTCATCATCTAAAGTTTTAGCTATATCTAAAATTTTCAACAATTGTTTAGCTATTCTGACCCATCTGATTTCACTGTTTGTTTCATTCCAGATTATCTTATCTCTAAATTTTTGCTCTAGCTTTGGAGTTAAATCGTTAAATGTCTTATCTACAACTACATAATCAAAATCTAATTCTGGAAGATGTTTTGTATAGCCCGCAAAAGTGAAAACTTTCATAATTAATTTTCAGTTTCATGACAAATTAAAATATTGATAATTTTTTGTGAGAACAATGAAATCAGCAAATATACATTATATGTTAAATAAGAATTGTGATCTTATTTATGTCATTTTAGGAATTTAAAATTATGAGCATTACTTATGCCTCAATCTCAAGTTTATTAGCATCACCTTTCCAGAGACTGACATCTGGAATGTGGAACACTGCAGTTCTACTTTTGACCGAACTTTATTTAACTGGCGGTAATGCTGTAACTTCAATTCTACAAAATGGAAATCTAACAATTCCAGGTTCTATAATTGCCAGTTCTGGAAATTTTTATGATGAAATTTATGTAGCTGGACAGCCAGTTCTTACAGAAGAAGACCCGATATATATCGCTGGATTTATAGCTACAGCTGGACAACAAATAAATGCAATTCTGTATTCGAATGAACAGTTATACTATTCAATTGTTAAGTTACCAGAAGAAATTTATGAAAAAATTATAGTTGCTGTTCCGACTGCCACTTCAATTTTAGAGAAAGATACAACCGCTTTATATGAGACAATTTATAATGTTGTAAATTATTTAATTTCAAATGTTGAACAAGCTAGAACTATAATAAAAGAAGATTTACAGAATTTCTATACTTCATTTTATGAATTAATAGATTCAATAGCTAAAAGATTAGGAATTCCGTTACAAAATGCGATTTATTTTATTGCTGATTCTATAGCTTATACGCTTACATATGTCTATTTAGCCACAGTCGGATTAGTTAATACGTTAAATAAACTTTCTTTGTATTTATCGCCTCCAACAATAGAAGGACTTCAATTAGATGTAAATACAACACCTTCACAGTTATACACTGGCCCGCCAATTGAAACTGTAAGAATAATTCTTCAGAATTTGAGTAATTATATTGTCTATATTGGAAATAATTTATACAATAATTTCCCAATTTTGCCAAATGATAGTTTGGAAATTCATGTAAATAATCCAGCTAATGTTTATGCATGGGCTACAGGAAAGTGTAAAGTTTATGCATTATTTGAGGTTGTTCAATAATGCCTATAAATTTTAAAGATTATTTTTGTAAGTTAGAATGTTGTTATTGGCATGAGTTTGATTTAGCTTATGGAAAATTAGATGTGAAAGATAGAACTGTAACGATAATCGGTAACGATTGCGGAAGTTCAGCTTTATATTTCCTCTTAAAAGGTGCTAAGAGAATAATCGGTTACGAAAAAGAAGAACAATTAAACAAGAAATTTAAGGAAATTGTTTGTAAAGATTTCAATATCTGTGACAAAGTTGATATAAATGGAGAATGGAAAGGTATAGAATATCCAAACACTGACATTCTAGTTATGGATTGTGAAGGCTGTGAGGCTAAATTAGATTTTTCTCAATTACAGAAATACAAACAATTCTGTATTGCAATTCATGATTGGACAAAAAACCGTTTTGATTTAATGCGAAAACTTTACGGAACTGTTCTAACTTTTATTACAGATGATAATAGAGAATTTGTATTTTGCAAATTATGAAGTACAATAATTGTTTATAACTGTAACTGTAGATGCAATAGTTATACTTCCGCTATTTTGTTTACAAATTAAATTTTCTATTACATTATAACCATTAATCTGGATATCACCATTATTATATTCTACTATTAATGTTCCTATATCAACATTATCATTTACACTAATAGTACCAAAATTTTGATTAACATAAAAATATTGAATTTGTGTATTTCCATGTAATGCAATTACGCCATTGTTATTTTCAATTTCAAAAATTGTGATTAAATCATTAAAATTAGTTTCAATTATTGAATTATTATTTTCAATTTGTATTATATTTACATTAACATTATCATTAATTAGAAGTTCATTATTATTATTATTAATTTTTAATACATTTACAAAAGAATTATTATCAATTGTAATACTCCAATTATTCTGTACAACTATAAATTTGTCTATTGTTCCAAAAATATCAATTGGTTGTCTAATATTATAAATTAGTAAATTTTTAATATAAACATTATTTGGAATTGTAATTCCATAATCTAAATTTGCAATTAATACATTCAAAAATGTGGTAAGATAATATAAATAATAATAAAATAAATATCCATCACAACTAAATAAAAAGTACTGATGATAATTGAAAGTTAAAAATTGATTAACATCATATACTATATTGTCAAATTGTAAAGATTTTACGATTTGATCAGATTGTACATGTGAAAGTCCTTTTTGTAATTGTATATTTGCAAAATTCGCTAATTCTATAATTGCATCAATTAAGGAATTGAAATAATCGGCTGTTAATGGAAGACCTTTTCTAGCATGAATAAGCGGTTTAAATACATAAGGTTGAAAGTTTTCATAGAAATTATAGAAATCTGAAATTGCATGATATATATTTTGCATATATGGAAATTGTGATAAATAGTTTATATATTTATAAACACTATAAGCTAGATATAAATCCGAGACAATTTCGTTCCAAAGTTTTGAGGAAATTAAAGAATATGGTTTTGGAGGGGTTAATAATTTTGTAATTTGATTAATGGATTTGCATGGTAAAAAACATGGTGATAATTTAGAAGTCAATTGACATGTTGTAGATGATAAAATAGAATATGATATATTGTTTGAATTTAGAAAATCTATAACTGATTGATTTGCACTAAATATTATTGGTGCTGTTATAATTGTACCATAATAAGGACATGTAAGCGGTGTTACAAATTCTACAGTTGTATTACTTGTAGGATAAAATGTTTGACAATTTAAAATTACTAATTGATTATTTAGATTATTTAATGAAATTGCTGGAACAAAATCTGAATATGAAGGTGTAGTTTCTAGTGTAACATTTTGTCCATAATAGCATTTACAAAAACCGATTATTCCTTGTGAATCAAAATTACTAATTATAGTTTCACTTTTAATTGGCGAAATTGTTGTATTTTGAAAAGTCATTATAAAATTTGGAACAACTTGATAACCACCAACACCATAGAGATGAATTCCTTGCGGATAAATTAAAATTAGCATATAATATCCTTGATAATTTGATAAATCTATATTGAAATTTGTCCCAACTTCGGCAAATCCAAATTCGTCCTGATTTATACAAATAGCATTGGCAGTTCCAAAATTGAATGGATATTTTGAAAATAGAAATATAACTAAAGAATTTACAGATAATGAGAATTGTAAAGATGTAAAATTTATGGGTTTTGGTGTCATCATGGATATTACTAGAATAGGTTTTAAAAAACTTAGATTTAATTGAATACAATAATTTGAAGACATTTTTAGCTCACGCAACTAGAACTATTGTCTTTTGTAGCTGAGAATTTGAAGGCATTACCCCGTTTGGGGGATAAGCCCTTACTCTGACCCATTGCCAGAACGTAGTTCCCGTATGTGCTCTTGGGCCAAAATGACCAGAAGTGTATGTAGTTGACATTCCCGTGAAATTTTCTTCAATTGTATAATCTCTTTCAGTTATTAATGGATTAACATTTGGGCCAACTATTAAAGTATATATGTGTATATTTCCATCAATAGAATATGGCCACGTCACATATCCAGTATAACTGCCTGATATATATGTATAAAACTGATCTGGTGCGCCATTTCTTTGAGCCCAAA
>Ga0208662_100534_pt1 | contig 14033 bp, 20 predicted proteins | sample OSPB_host_MetaG_FD_187136 | JGI IMG/M metagenome (GOLD analysis project Ga0208662, IMG submission 187136) | Hot spring microbial mat communities from Yellowstone National Park, Wyoming, USA - OSPB_host_MetaG (SPAdes) (version 2) | ecosystem: Environmental > Aquatic > Thermal springs > Hot... | reverse complement strand
GCTTATGTGCAGAGAAACACTTATTGACACGTTTTCTTGCTTATGTGCAAGCACGTAGTTATTGAATTGCCTTCTTGCTTATGTGCAATTGCAAAGTTATTGATATTTTTTATTGTTTATGTGCAGTGACGTAATTATTGAACTTCCTCGCTTGCTTTTGTACACCGGGACATTTATTGGTGTGCAGTCGCTTATGTGCAATATTTATCGTTATTGATACACGTGATTGCTTATGTGCATGTTGACACTTATTGAAAGTTTTTATTGCTTATGTGCAGTGACGCAATTATTGAAGCCCTTGATTGCTTATGTGCACCGGGACATTTATTGATATGCAATTACTTCATTATTGATATTTACCGTTGCTTATGTGCATGTTAGAACTTATTGAAAGTTTCCATTGCTTATGTGCAAGACGATGATTATTGACGCCTCACGTTGCTCTATGTGCAGCCGCGAAATTATTGACGGAGTGCTTTTGTGCAATTGAAAAGTTATTGAGGCTTTGTATTGCTTTTGTGCACTTATCATCCTTATGAAGCTTCGTCCCTTCTAGGGGCAGTCACTCCACTACCCTCTTCCTTTTCAACCAGTTGACCACCTCACTCCTATCCACCCCCAGTTCATTTAAAACTTTCTCATACATTGCCTTATACTTGGTCGTCTTAACGTCCACATAGTAATCCGTTATAGGGGAAATGACGAAGTCCTCGTGCTTCCTTAGGACGTCGTACTCCCTGCCCAGGACGACCTTATACGCCTCAGTCAACGGCACACCTTCACGGTAGTGAAGGGAGACAGCGAAGTATTGAGACAGTAACAGGGACACGGCCTTCCTAGTCGCTGTTCTTTGGACCCTGAGTTTAGGCCAGTCAGGGTGTTTCACCGCTATTTCCTCCTTGAACGACTTGATGATCTTGGAGTAAACCCCTCCTGCCAGTATGAGGTTACTGGCTAAGATGCCTAACAGGAACGTCTTAGTGACCCTGCTGTACCTTATGTTCCTCGCTGCAGTGCCAACGAGTTTAGTGTTGTCCTCTGGGCACAGCCAACCCTCCTTGGAGGGAACTGCAGGCTTCCCGTTACTGGATTCCCCTGCGTAATAATAGTATTGGCATTTAGGGCATTGAAACATAACCGCCAACCCAGTGTACTTCCTGAACTTGTTGATGTTATACTGGAACCTGGGTGGGTAAGCGTAAACTATGAGCCTTGAAGCGTTAGCAGGCCCTATCCCCCTAATGAACGCCAGGAAATTGGTGAACTCTGGGAACTTAGTGACTGCGTCAGCTATGAGGCCCTCAACCATCTCCTGTTGCTTCAGTAACTCCATATACCTCTGTATGAGGTCGTCGGAGGGCGTCTCCTCTACAATCCTCACTGGCTCACCGCATATGGGGCACTTCTCGCGTTTCTCCTCGTCCTTAAGCAGAACGATGTGGCTGTTCTTGCACGTTGAATATTTCCTAACGAAGGTCCAGTCACCCTTTTCCTTTTTCGCACCTATTCGGTTACCGAAGGCGACCCGGAGTTTTATTATGTCGTCCCTGAACGCTACGAGGTCCCTCAAATGCACCAATTCTTTTTCCATACCATATAACTTGTAAAAATGGTATATAAGCTTTTCACTTAGTTAATACGTTAGCTAGAGACTAAAGGGAGAATATGAATAACGAAACTGACCTCCTTCCCGCCCCGAGGTCTCAGGTGTCACCTCGAAACCAGGTCGAGGAGGCAGTTGATCTTCGAGAAGTAGAGCCTCTCGTTCTTGAAGACATTGTTTATGGTCCTATAGAAGTCGACGAGGGAGAACCTGTAGTTCGGATACAGTAACTCAGCGTTGTAGTAAACGCAGCACTCCCCGAACTCCTCCCGAAAGAAGGAGGGAAGGACGGGGACATTCCCAAAGGTTATGGCAGCGTATATGTAACCCACGTTCACCTCTTCCTCAAGGTAGATGTACCAGTTAGCGAGGAAGAGAGCGTAGGGGTTCTTCACAGCGTAAGGCTTCTCAATGGGTGCCATCACACTGTTGGGCCACTTCTTCAGTGCGTCTGTTTTCGCGTCCTCCGAAATGACGAACGCGTTTATGAACGACTTAGGGAGGATTTCAATAACTGGAGAAACGCACTGCTTCCCCTCCCTCTCCGCGATCACCTTTGAAATGGTGATTGACTGCGGTTGCCTACTCTTATACGCGAAGTCGCCCTTCAGGAACCTCTCCACGACTTCCTTAAACATCACCGGAATCGAACCTCGCTATTTTTTCAGCGGTGATCCTCTTCCTCTTGTCCATCATTTCGTTCCATATTTCGTTTGGCATCCGCACGTCCTTAATGTAGTAGAACATAACGGGTGTGTCGACCTCCTTTAACGTTCCTAGACGCGTCGATGCCACCTCCCTCCTCGTGAAGATCACCTTTCCATCCTTCTTCACTTGAACCCTCCAGGTTGCAATGTCGCGGAAGAACTTCGCAACACCGATGAGCCTCGGAACAGTGAAGATGACAAGGGATATGAAGTCCTTTACGTAGACGAAGGCGTCGAACAGTTCAAGCATTCTCCTCTTCTCCGCCGAACTCCTCATGTTCCACGTGGAGGAAAGGCCGACAGCAGAGGGGTCGTCGAACAGGACCACTTCGTAACGCTGTCCGTCCCTAATGTCCTCCAGTAAACGCTTCAGGTCCTCCACGTCGAATATCACCCTCCTCCTGACCTCCTTCACGTCCTCGAACACGTGGAGCATTGACTGGATGACGTAACTGGTCTTACCGCTCCCCGGCTCCCCGTAAATTATGACTTCGTCGTGGGTGTAGTAGTCCTTCGTCTTGACGGCGTTACCTATGAACCAGGTAAGGGGGTTATATCGAAAATCGTTGGCCAGTTGTTCCATGATCCTCCACCCCTCCCCCCTGGTTTGCGGTATTATGATCTTGTGGTAGATGGGGAGTACGACATTATAGTAGCTCCGATAGTCTTCTAATCTCATCGTAACCACCCATGCACTCCACCAGTTTGCTCTTCCTCCTCTCCCCAGTCCTCAGGAACAGGACTATGTCCTCGATGTCCCGTTCGTCGATGTAATCTATACACTCCTCCCTTATATCGTCCATTAGCAGCTTTTCGATTACCCTGTTGATCCTCTCTTCCACCTCTGGATCACCTTCACAACCCTTATTATTCTAATCGTTGAGAGCAAAAAGACCATACTACTGATGGCAAGGGACGTCAAATCGAAGTATAAATACGAGAGCACTGCCACCGCCATACTCAGGACGAGGAATAACAACTGGAAGTACACGGTGGTTAGATAACGTCCCTCCGCGATGACGTAGACCACTAGGAGAGCCGCGGCGGTGAAGTTGAGGATCTCAGTTAGGGTCATCATGTCACCTCTTCGCCACCTTCATGACCGAGAAGGCGAGAACAACGTTACTCATTGCAAGGGATATTAGGTCGTTATCCGCCCATGATAACACAACTATGGCTGCACTCACAACGGCAGACAGTAACTCGAAGCCCATATCGAACTTCGTAGATTTCCCCTCTGAGAGGATATATAGTATGAGGTGTGTCCCCGCGGCGACCTCAAGGATCACCATACGTTCATCCCCAGGTTGGGGTAGATGACGCTCTCACTTACCGCTATTTCGCTCAGCAACTCGATCAACAGTTTCGACGTCCTGTCCAGGTAATCGTCAATGCTCTCCCCTTCCTTCCTCTCAAGTTCCTTCTCGATCTCGTTCACGCTCCTTCCTAACTTCTTGACGATATAATCGGTCTTATCCATATGCATGAGCAGAGATCGCGTGGAGCTCACGACCACCAGGAACGACGTTTTACGCTGGGGGAAGGCTATGCTGTAGTTATTCACCTCGTGCACCATTTTGTTGAGGAGCTGTGTAGCGAGCTCCCTGTAGGTCCTCAACGGTGTAAGCTCTATTCCAGTCGACATTCCTCCACCCCGTTATATGAAAGTAGGTACAGGGTGCCGTGTTTTCCCCTCATCATCTTGATGCACTTCATCCTACCCAGGATCGAGAATACTCGCTGTTTGATCTCCGGTAGAAGTGCCTCGTTTATCTTCGTGTATAGGACGAGGTCGTCTTTATGATAGTTAACGTCGAATGGATTCGAGAGGATGATGGGCGGAGAGACAATACGTTCCACTGCGACATTCTTCAATAACGCTACAGACTTGAGCGAGTGAATGTCGCCGTAGAGGATTACAGCGTTCTTATGCTCCTCGAACTTCGTTAAGTAGTGGTATAGTTTCGTCTTTTCGTATTGGCCCCGGAGTAACGCTCTATACTCCCTGATCATTTGACCGTGTCCTCCAGCCACTTCTCGATGATCTCATTGCTCTTGGCTGGTATTACTGCACCAAATTTATCGTTCTCATCAACTTTCTGTATGAAGTAGTATTTTATTTTAGGCTCTTTAGTCCAAAACAACCCGAAGAGCAGTGCAACATGTGGCTTAATCTCGATGACTTCATACTTGTCATAGCTTATGACACTCATATTTAGTTCTCCCATGCTACAAACGAATCGGTTGAAGATAGGGAGTGACGTATCTGCGTAGAGTATAATTATTGACGCTTTCTTTATGAGCCCTAAGAACTCCTCTCTCGACTTAACCTCAATTTTGTTCATGCGAAGAAAAAGGGGTTAAGATAAGAAAAAGATTAAGCCTCCATGGTGTGTAGACATATCTGCATGTGAATTTGTTAACCCAACTAAAGACGAGGGGGATTCCCCGGAATCCCCGGACAGACCAGGGGAAACGCGGGAAACGCGGGGATCAAAGTTGTCTCCAGTTGGGTTAACGAATTCAGAAAACGCCAAAAGTGATGAGAAAAATAGAATTTCATTATACTGAGCCTCGACCATGGGTGAATCAACTCACACGCTCAGATCCCCTCCTCTTTCACTCCCAGTCGCTCTCCACACCTGGGGCACACTCCTCCGAACATGGACTTAACCTCTGACGGGATCATTAGACCATAGAAGTTCCTTTGTTCCCTGTATCTGTATAACTCATATCCGCAGTTGCTGCAGACGTACCTCAAGGGCCCCAGGGCTCTCATTATCTCCTTATACCTCCCCCTTAGACCGGCATCAGTGATTTTCAGTATTTTCGCAATCTGCTTCTGCGTTCTCTTCACGTCCAGTACAACACTTGCTATGTAGACTGCAGCAGCGGCTAACACTACATAACTTTTCCCACTGACGCGACCCTTTACCTTATTTACGATTTCCGCGGCCTTCGTTGCGACTGCTTGAGGTAGGCCTAACTGTTCAACGATTTTTGATATGTAATCAGTAGGACCCACCTTTGGTTTCAACGGGACAGTCGTCTGGATCAATTTCAAAGCCTTCCACAGTTCCCGTGCCGTGATACCGTATGTGAATTTGAACTCCTGCAGATGTCTAGGAACGTTGTTCACCCTGCATGAATAGTAGAGTGACGCTATGACAAGGACGTGGTGGTTTATCTTTCCAACCTTGACGTTCTCAACCACCTTCCTCACTATTAACGACGCCGTCTCTTTAACGTAGTCAGGCAATCCCAATTTTGCACTTTCGTTGTTTAATATCGACAGCAGTGTTATTAGCTTTCTGTCTTTCTCTGACGTCCTGAGTCTGCGTTGTATTCTCCGCATTTTTTGCGTTGTGAACACATCCTTTGCAGTCCCTATGGTCGTGTATAGTCCCCAGTCGTGGACTTTAGAGGTTGTTGGGCTACCTTCCTGCCTCAGCGGATTCCCGTCTGGCCTCAGATCGATAACTCTCTCCTCTATGACCTCGCCAGTTTCAGTGTCGACGTATTCCCCTCTTACAGCGTCGAAGACTATCATTGGGGTCACCTGTAGAAGTTCCACAGAATTAGGGCTACCAGCTTCACAATTTCCTCTCTAACTCCCTTCACGATGTTCTCGTTACTCGACCTGGAAAGTTCGTATAGTTTTTTCACCTCATTCAGTATCGTCTTGAATTGAACATCAGAATCCATTACGGTGTAATTTAACTCCTTTCCATCGTGTTGAACCTTTATATATATTTTATCATACGTTAATACGTCATCTGTTAGTTCATCCTCAACTGTTACGGTATGAATAAAAAAGTTAAAACTCAAATCTCTTGCTTGACTTTGTGGTTCTTTCATCATATGAAGTATCTAGTTTATGATATTTAAGCTTTACTATATACCGTTTTATCTTAACAGGGGACTAAGGAGGGAAAGCCCGGAGGCATGTTTTTAATCTGGCATTGCTTAATAATGTTGAAGGTGGTTAGAATTCGTAAAACGAAGACGGTGGGCGTCAAGTTATCAGAGAAAGACAGAGAAATTATAGAAAAAATTGCCAAAAAATATGATATCACGATGTCCGACGTTGTTAGGATTGCAATCAGAGAATACATCGAACGAAATGGGGGAGATAGGTTAATATAAAAAAAGGAGGGGAGGGCTGTGCACACCCTAAATAATCGTAAACACAAACGAAGTATTAAACCTTGTTGCCCATTTCAGAAGAGGTGTTTTACCGACTCCACAGTTTGCGGATACATAGGATATTACGCTGAATGTCCGTCACGACTTGACGGCCGAGCCGGAACCTGCTCGGGAGAGGGGTAATGACACAGACCGCTGAATTCCTCAAAAGAGTTTGGGATCTTGATGGCTATTACATCATCGGCGTTCACCTCGTTAACGGCGAATGGAAATGGTTTACGACGACACCGGAAGGGGCTGAAGAAATCCTTGAACAGTATAAAGAAACTGCTGATATATATTACGGAGTGAACCCCAGGGGGGTGGACCCAAAAGGGGGAAAAGGCTCAGACTCGGACGTTACAAAAGCTAACACATTCTTCGCTGACCTGGACTTCAAAGAGAGAAGGGACTGCACACCCGGGATCCGCAAAGACGATCCCAACACGTTTGAACTCGAAGTGTGTTATGAAGAGAACGGGAAGACAGTTTACGTCCACAGGCCGCCGTTAGAGGGAGTGCTTAAGAGACTGCAGGAGCTTCGTCCTTCATTCATGATCGACAGCGGAAACGGTTACCAGTTACTGTGGAAGAGTATACACCCACTTGACGCCGCGGAATGGAAGAAGAGAGAAGAAGACCTCCTCTCCACCCTGAAGAAATTAGGCCTTTCTGTGGACCCTCAAGTTAAGGACATCAGCCGTGTGTTGAGGTTACCCGGCTCAATAAACCACAGGAATGGAAGGGAAGCGAAAGTAATTTACGGCAACGGTGAAATGGTTGTATTACTACCCAAAGAATACGAAAAAATTTTCGATGCGGTCCTTCCATGTTTCAAAAAGGCCGAGGACAGACGATTTAATTTTGTAGGCCACCTCTCTGGGTACTTAGCCAGGCACAACGTCAAACTCGAGGACGCTGAAGCAATAGTTGAGGCACTGTATAACGCAGTGGGGTTACCTCCAGAGCACGTCAAAGATGTGAAATATACCTATAACGATTTCGAGAACGGTGGCAGAGTTACAGGTTTTCCTGAGCTAGAGAAGTTATGTGAAGAGCTAGGTGCACCCATCAACAAGAGGCTTTTAGATCATGGGAAAAGTGAAGAGCGAGGAGAAAAACCGGTCCAGTCGTTTGATACACTGAAGATTTACCACGATTTCCAGCATGGGAAGGCCTACGTTAGCACTTACAAGGCAGTGCTTGTAAAGGTTTTGAAACGGGTGTGGGGAGAAATAATAGAAGACGAAGAGCCGCGTGTAAAGATTGACAAGACCTATGTCAACGAGAACGGTGACATAAAAGTCATGAGAGATGATGATCGTAAAAAACTAAATGAGGAATACTTATACATCAAAGACCTCTCGATAGAGGTCGAAGAATACCCATCTTTCAACCTGCCCACTGAAATTAAGTCCGACGTGAAGATTTCAGATGTTTACAAAGAAGTCTTGGAGTTTGTCAGGCAGAGAGTTGACACGCTTAGGCCAGAAGACCAAGTGGCGACCGCAGTGTGGGGGGTTGCGACATACTTCGTCCCCATCTTCAAGTTCTTCCCCTATCTCGCACCGATGAAACTAGGATACAACGCAGGTGGGTCGCAACTACTCAACACGCTGAAGAAAATAGTACCTAGACCGAAATTTATCTTCAGTCCTACGGCTGCGGCAATTTACAGAATGCAGGTGAGCCACGATCCCGTAGCACTGATTGATGAGTTAAAGGACAACATCAATAAAGATGTATTCAATGCAGTTTACAACATTTTAGTCGCAGGTTACATGAAGGGCCAGATGGTGCCAAGAGTAAGAAAGAACGAGGAAGTAGAATTTTTCGAGCCATTCGGCGCAAAGGCCATAATAGACCAGAGTTTGGTGACGTCACAATACGATATTGCCTCCAGGTGTTTATTTGTTAGACTAATAAGAAACCCTAACAGGATCTCTGATTACAGCGATGAAAGACAGCAAGAACTAGTCAACAAACTTTACAGTACTTTTTTGATCTATTCTCCCAATGCTTATTCCTTATACTATAATATGGATAGTGGTTACTTAGGAAGGTATGACCAAGTATTCAGGCCCCTCATCACGATCGCCCGCCTGATAGATCAAGAAGATGGGACACTCAGAGTGGAAGAGCAACTTAAAGTCGTATTAGACGACAGTAAAAACTTCGCGGAAGCCCTGCTAATCGAGGGTGATCCACAGAAGAGAGTTTCGAGTTTAGTCGTTGAGTACGTCAAAGACTCGCTAGGAGAGTTTATGGAAGGCAAGTCAACAATCATTCCAAAGCCCTGGCATTTTTATGAAGATGGCGAGAACGCGCTCTACATCATCATCAGCGATCTGAGGAGGAAAGTATCTGAGTATGCGATGCAGATTCATCAAAAAGATATAGAGTATAAGTATGGCGAGGGGGAAAAGGCAGCAGTGAGCGAACGTGAATGGGAGAAGATAGATCCTGAATTGGCCCAAGACCTGGGTGGTCGTCAATTCATAGCGATTCTGAAGAAATTCTTCCCTGACAACATTAAGGAGCACAGATCGAGACCAATATTCGTTATTTCCAGAGATGGATGGGATAAATTGGATTTCCAAAAACCACCATCAAAAGTCGAGTCGAAAAACAAACAGCCCAGTAAAACACCGAATTCGTATTTATCTCAGTCTTATAGCGAAAATACGAATTCGTCAAATTCCCCCCCGCAGTCCCCCAGTTTCGACTCACATTTCGACTCAGAAATAAAAATACAAGATAAGGGAACTGAAAAAGAAAATTCAAAACCGGACGTTGAGTTATCGCGTGATTCGTCGTTACAATCCAGTAATAATAATTCTGAGTCGAAACTAACCAATTCGACTCGGTTTCGACTCAGTTTCGACTCAGAAATAAAAACCATGAGTCGCAATTTATCTACACCCCCCCCTGTGAAAAATTCTAACGACTCAACCCCCTCTGAGAAAAATTCTATATTCCTAACGGAAAAGGGACAACGAATTTACGACTTCCTGAAGAAATTAAGCACAAAAAAAGAGGCTAGGACAGCCCTGAAAAAGTTGAGTCGTGAAGAAGTGAAGTTACTACCTGAACTGAGGGAGAAAGGCTACGTTAATTTTGATGACACCCACGTCTGGCTGACGCTGGAAGGACTCCTCTTTATCTCTCGACACCAGAGACCCCGTCCGTGAGGGCGGGGTAGTTTACGAAGGTTGAAAGGCTCGCAGGACGGGAGGAAGTACGGAAGATGGTTTAAATACCATAAACTACAAACTCTATATTGATGACGGAACACCTAACTGTTAAATTAGACCGAAAGATGAAAGAATCGTTTTTCAACCTCTGTCAGGAGGAAGGAATAGACGTAAGTCAGGGGACGAGAGAGTTGATAATAGAAGCCCTCTCGAGGGGCTATATTATTAAGGAAAGGAAGGAGAGGTTACAGAAGGTGAGGGGTTCATGAAAGTGTTAATGAAGAGGGAGAACGTACCCATAGTGAAACCCTTCGATGAGGTCATAGTGGAACTGTTAGGCCAACCCAGGGAGGCTGAAAGAGAGATCGCCCTAAAGGAGGGAGGTACCAAGAAGATAGAGGACTACAGTATCATGGTGAGGGTCATCTCGGGGAAGTTTGAGAGTGTGACGGAGAAAATCGTGACGAAGACTGAAGACGGCGACGAAGTCGTTAAACCCCGAAAGTATGACGCCTCAGAGTTGAAGGGTAAGGTGATAATGAAACTGCCGCCGAAGGCCTTCGAGGTGTTGTATGAGGCCTGGGAAAACCAAGAAATTGGAGAAGGTACGAAACTCAGGATAAAGGTGACTAAGAGGCAGAACAAGACCTACTTCGACGAGATAGCGATTATCGACGAGGAAGGACAAGAGGAGGGGGAAGAAGAGAGAGAAGAGGAAGAGGAGCAGGAAGAAGAGAGAGAACAGGTCAAGCCGAAACGCAACCTGCCCCATTCTTAGACCCGCACTTCTATAGAGGGGCTGCAGCCCCTTAACCCCCTTTTCTGTAAGTCGTCTCACACCTCAGTGGGCGTAGAACCCTCGCCCTTCGGGGCGGGGAGCCGTTAGCGGCTTCTAGATGAATAAGTTCATTATATAATCGAACAACCTAAAAAGTCTCCTTTCGTCCTCCTCTACGTCTTTTATTTTCCTAACCTTTTCGGTGAAATCCCTGAAAGACGTTGCATTCATGTAATGATTGAGATCCGCTAACGCTATGTATTTCTTTTCGACGCTTCTAAACTTGCTACCGCTCCCCTGCCACTTCACAACGGGGACGACGTATATCTTGTCCTGCTTTTCTGGCTTGAAGAACTCGAAGCACGTCCCTCCCTTGCACACCATAACGTGGTTCTCCTTCGCCTCCATGACCTCAAGCGTCTTACCGTTGTCAGAAAGTCTATACTTTATGTCCTTGAGTGCTTTATACGCTTCAGTTATCCCCATATGAAGGGAATTGACGAGAGGGTTAAAAAATAAAGTTTATCTTATCTTCCTCTTCACGAGGGTTATGGGAGCAATCCTTTCATACCTGGAGGCCATGTACAACGTTAAGGTCAACACTGTCTCCGATTACATTAAGCTCGTGAAGAAGACAGAGTATAGAGCGTTCGATACATTTCTCGCTTTAGCAGCAGTGAGAGAGCTCTACGATTCCCCCTCTTTCCGCTTCAGGCCGACATTCGCAACTCCGTTACACTCGCAGGTCAATAACGACACTGTCACACTTGAGGATGAATACTTCAGGTACACATATGTCGTCGAAGAGACGGTGAGGCCCTTTGTCTATCTCCTCAACATAGAAAAGAAAAAAGATGCACAAGTGATGAGAATGAAGGTGAAGGTCCCTGACTACCTCAACAACAACAACGACTTACTTATGATACTGAACAGGAAGGAGAGGACGCCCTACGAGGACTACCTTTACGCGTTACTCCTGGTCAACGCTGGGACCATGCCGTTCTTCTACGCGTTACCCTTTCCTCCCTCAAAATCGATCAAGAACGTCGTCTTCGATGATAACGTGATAAGGGTGTACACTAAGGACGAGGAAAGAGACATTCTGATCCTGGATGAAAATATAGAGTCCTCCTCCTTCACCTTCGTGGTGGGGCCGTGAACTACCCCACCCTCACGGACGGGATCTCTGGTGAAAAAAGATGAAGGAGGTAGTGTTTTACGCCCTAATATTTTTCTTCTCCACACTGGCCATTTCCTCTGCGTTGACCACCCTCCTCACGGACACATATTACACGTTCAACATGTACTTTGGGCCGGGTATGTATAACTTCACTCCCTTGGGAAAGTATTACTACCACCCCTCTGGACCCTACACAACGTTAAACGTAGAAGGGGGAGGCGTTGTGGAGGTGAACGGAAGTACCTATGTGAACTCTACAACGTTACAACCTGACTTTTATAACGTCATCATTGTTCCGTCGAGAAACGATATACTGCTTTATTACGTTTTCGCATTTATGGTTGGGGCACTCGCGTCACTGGTGATCGTGATGGGAGTACACAGGCTGTTATTGAAATTAGCGTCCCGGTGAGAAGGCACAACGGAACCCCCTAGGGTTAACGTTTCTCCCTTTACTTCTTTACAATTTCCATAATACTCTTTTCTCTCCTAGGTTCGAGATAAACGGACTGAAAGGACCTCTCTAAGGAACGGAAGATAATACCATAAAAAGCAACTTTAACATTAAAATATTCGTAGAGGTAATACTTAAACCATCGAGCCTCGGGAGAGCTCAGAGTTCCGGCGGCTTAAATAAGTAGGCATTTTTTATAATATCTTCATTTGAAGATGAATTCAAAATATGAATTCAGTTTAGTTACGAATATGGAATAAATTTTTACAAAGAGTGACACGGGATGGGACGTAGCGGAAATTCAAAAAGTGAAGATGAGAAAACTGAATTTGTTAACCCAACTAAAGACGAGGGGGATTCCCCCGAATCCCCCGAAAACACGGGGGAAACCGGGGGAACCGGAGAACCCAAGTTGTCTCAAGTTCATAGATCGAAAAAACACACTGAAAATATTGCAACTGAAAGCGAAAAAGTGAAATCATCAACTCAAAATCCCGGGGGAACCGGTAAATCCGGTAAAAATGCACCGGAAATACCGGAAATACCGGAATCCCCCCCGGGTTTCAGTTGACGATTCCAATAAATCTCAATCAAACGAGAAATTTATAACAATCGAGAAAGTGGAAAGTGAGGACGGGCGTTACAAAGTCAAGATAGATGTCTCTCGTATAGGAGAAGAAGAGGAAATAGAGGGCGATAAGGTCGTAAGGCGGGCGAAGCCGAAGTTCGTAATAAAGTACCGAAAAAGGAGGGGAGTCGGACTTTCAGAGTTTTACGAGCGTTCACCTCTAGTCCCCATTCCCCTGTCCTGCTCCCCACGCCGCTCACGGGAGCTCCCTTCGAGGACATGGGGAATCTCATTGCTCCTCGGATTCACTGTAGTGTTCTAAACTGTTGAGTGGACTGCGAAATTCATAAGGTAGAGTTAAGGGGATTAGAAACGATAAACAATGCAAAATATGAATTTCATGGCTTACCGGAAATAATGACAGAAGATATCGGAGCTCTATCTCTACAACAAGAAGGTCTTCGGTTCGGTGGCCCTGATTACCTCATTCAGGGACTTAAAGGAGGCCATATCTATTTCCAACAACAGGAGGTATGGCTTAGATGCAGCGATCTTCGGCAAGGACATAAACAGGATCAGGAGATTGATTAGGCTGTTAGAGGTGGGTGTGGTTTACATAAATGAGTATCCTAGGAGGTGGAGGGAGAATAAGAGGATCCTTCGCAGGATTCACTCTTTTCATCTAAAGGCTAGGAGGATTGCAGAGGATTTCGCTAGGAAAGCGGGGAAGTGGGTTGTTGATGTAGCGAGGATTACGGGTGCTAACGCTATTAAATTGGAGAACCTAAGGAATCTCATCAAGAACGTAGAAGGAGTTTAGGGATAAGTTGTATTTAATGCAGTACCGTCGTTTGCAGTACTGGATTTCATGGCAAGCAAGGAAACATGGGGTGGTTGTTGAGTTCGTTAACCCCAGATATTCTTCCGTTTCATGTCCAAAATGCGGTAGGAAAACGAGGGAGGTTTCCCATCGTTGGTTTAAGTGCTCATGTGGTTATGAGAACGATAGGGACGTTATCGCGATCGTGAATCTTAATGGGAGGGAGTCTCCGACTTCCTCGTCTGCTCCTCAAATGAGGGATGTACTTCTGAATCGATGGTGGGAACGATGAACCATACTAAGGGAATCCTCGTCCTTTAGGGCGGGGGGCCGTCAGCTAAACTGTTAGGGGATCTCTATAGTTACCTCACTACCTTCTCTCTCAACTTTGAAACCCTTCTTCTCAAACAACTCCACTGTTGATTTTTCAGTTGTTTCAGGATATAAGAAATACGTTAAAGCGATTAAATTTTCGTTAGACATCTTATGGAGAGTATCCAATACCTTCACAACGTCCTCCCTATTTTTTGCCCTTAGTTGTTCT
>Ga0208662_100530_pt1 | contig 14117 bp, 15 predicted proteins | sample OSPB_host_MetaG_FD_187136 | JGI IMG/M metagenome (GOLD analysis project Ga0208662, IMG submission 187136) | Hot spring microbial mat communities from Yellowstone National Park, Wyoming, USA - OSPB_host_MetaG (SPAdes) (version 2) | ecosystem: Environmental > Aquatic > Thermal springs > Hot... | reverse complement strand
CCCTAGCAATCCTAACGACCCTCTCTTTCTCGTTAAACAAGACTCTACCATTTATTGTAACGAATTGGAAGTTTTCGAGAGCTTCCCTAGAACAGATAATCCTATTCCTCATCATCTGGTAGGATGATAATTACTATCACCTCCTTTCCAGCGATTTTCCCGGCCTTCTCTTTCACACTCTTAGGGATGTATATTGCATACCTCTTCTCACCATACTTATCACTACCAGCTGAGGATATGACACCTCTGAAAACTATCTGCTCCATATGTTGTAAGTAGCGGAAAAATTTATAAATTTTTGTGATAACATTAAATTGGAGGGTGCCACAATGAACTCGATGAGCAATGTGAGGGGGAGGAAGGTGCCCAATGAAACTCCCCATGTCCTCGAGGGGAGTGGTTTAACTACCGCTCCCGTAGACGGCATGGGGAGCCGGACAGGGGGAATGAGGGCGAGAGGTTGAATACAAACTCATGAAACCTCAATGAAAGTCCGACCCCCATAACCATACAATAACATTGCAGCGTAAACCGGGCTACGACCAATAGCCTTACCAATTTCTTCCCAAGTTAACTTCTTTTCCCTTTTTCTCTGTAACATGAACTCCCTAGCCCTAGATTTATCAAGCATGAGTTATAGTTTTGATTTCCGGTTTATAAATTATTCACATAAACAGAAACCATTAATTAAAGTTTGTTTTTAAAAAGTTGTCATTTAATATAGTCATATCATTATCATTTGTTGAAAAATTTAAGCAATATTTTGAATAGTAGACATATCGTATCCTTATTTAAGTTTAAGGTAAGGCATTATTAACTTAAAGGGGTGAAGAGGCTAAGATCAAGTTGTTCTAAACCTACTAGAAAACAGCCTTTTGTTGCTATTTTAAATTGTCATATCTTTCTCCTTACCATTACCTACATCAACCTTTCTATACCTACCTCATTAAGAACTATCTTATCGAACTTTCCTTCTATATCGTGTTGGCGTTAAGCATACTTAATTCAGCCTAGGGAGTGCTATTTCCATAATAGTCTTCACGTCTTCGGGTTCACTAAAAGCTTTAAAAATAGTGAGTTACGTAGAAGTTTATAGTCGCTCTTCCAAAAACAATATTATAGGGGTATACCCATATAATAATAATGGCTACTATAACAATAAAGGTGGATAAAAGGATCGAGGAGTTAATAAGTAAAATGATTAAATTGGGAATAGCTAAGTCTAAGAATGAGGCTGTTAACCTACTCATAGAATATGGAAGGGCTGAGATAGAGAGAAAAATTAGGGAAGAGGAGGAAGTTCAAAAGTTAGTAGATAAGTGGTTAAAGGAAGGGTTTCCTTATGAGGGGTTGGACACTTCAGATTTAAGGGAAGAAAGGAATGAGTAATTATTATATTGATACAAACGTAATACTTTCTTTAGCAGAGAAAGATGCAAACTATCAGAAAGCATTAAAAATCAGAGGATTTAGGGATCTAATAACGGGAGAGATTACAGTCCTTGAGTTAAACTCCTTCTACTCGCGCAAAATTAAAAGAGAGATTGAAGCTAAAGCTGCTACTAAATATGCGTTAACAGTATCTAATGTCAAGGTAGTAGAAATAGACGCGAATAAGCTGATAAAGAAGGCTACAGAACTCTCCCTTATCTTACAGCTTAAAACTTTAGATGTGCTTCAAATAACTTCTGCTTTACTGACCGGTTCTTCCTTTTTCATAACTTTCGATAAGGATATTGTAAAAAAGAAGGAGTTAATAAAGGAGAAAACGAGTTTAGAAGTTTTAGAATAACTTTATAGGGACAGAGTAGATCTTTCTCTTAATCGCGTCCTCAACAGCTCTGGTAACAGCTGCTGCGGCAACTCCTACTGGGATTTCACCTATACCCTTAGCACCTAATGGAGTATAAGGTGAAGGCGTTGGAACTAAATGGACTTCAAACTCGGGCATTTCAACCGCCGTGGGAATATTATAGTCTGAAAGGCTATTAGTCAATAACTGACCATCTGAGTTATACACGTATTGTTCATATAAAGCTAAGGAAACACCTATTGCAGAACCGCCAATTACTTGCTCTTTTACAACTTCCTCATCTATCGGAGTCCCGGGGTCTAGATAAACCACTAACTTTATTGGCTTTATCAATCCCGTTTCCTCATCAACTTTAACTACAGCAATATCGCAAGCAAATGGATAAGCATTGAACCTCGTCTTACCCTGTTGGGAATAAACGTATCTAACTTCCTCCCCTTCAAAGGATGTTATCGGGACTAGTTTATCGTTAATAATAAAGTACCCGTCCTTAAAGTCCCCTCCATATTTCCTCCTTATATTAGCTATGAGTTCTTCAGTAGCACCCTTAATTGCACCGGCCATAAAAACCGCCATCCTACTCCCACCTGGGCCGAAACTGGTGGGGGAAGAAGTACTGTCTAAAAGTTCGACCTCGGTCTTCTCAATGGGAATTGAAAGCAGCTTTGAGACTAATAGTCTGGCAGTATGCTCGTTCCCTTGCCCTTCTGGCCCGTAACCTATCCCTATCACAACCTTGCCGTTCCTTATACTTAACTTAACACCCTCTTGTCCGGAGGGCGTACTCGGGTCTGTGGAACAAGCCAACCCAACTCCGTAACCCTTATTTCTTAAATCCCAAATGTCCTTCCTTGAGAGTGCTAAATCTAAGAGTTGTTGAGGGTTACCGGAATCATAAAGAGCATAAGGTGCGTCATAGGGGAACGAGTCTATGAAGTTCTTTCTCCTAATCTCACTCTTATCAATTCCTAATTCATCTGCAATAGAATCCATTACCCTCTCTAAAGCCCATGTATGCGGTGGTGTTCCCGCACCTCTAAACGCACCGGGTGGGTTTTTGTTAGTCGCAACTAAACTTACGTCATAACGTATATTCTTAATCTTATAAGGCCCGGCAAGTATACCAACTGGTTTGAACGGTTGTCCGTTAAATAATGAAGCACCTATGTCTTCCCAAACCTTAAAGTCTAAACCGGTTACAGTGCCATCGCTCTTAAAGTAAGCCCTTATCTTAAACTTCCTCTCGGGCCCAGAACTATTAGAAGCCTGTAAGTGCTCATTCCTAGTCTCAACCCATTTGATGGGGATATTAAACTTCCTGGACGCTAAACCCAAAATTATAGCGTATTTAATTACTGAGAACTTCGCACCGAAGCTCCCACCATGCCTTACGGGGATTACTTTCACTTTAAAGTATTTCGATAGTTCCTGACTTTGAAATTGTGGGGCCTGTATGTTGGAAATTATTACAACTTCATCACCCTCCGGATAAGCTATTACTCCGAAAGTCTCTATTGGGTTCCCTGAAGACCTACTCCAGTATAAAGATAATTCTATTTGCTTATCGTTACTAGGCATTTCCCCGTACTCATAAGTTTTTGTATAAACTACGTTACTCTTTACCTCTTCGAATACCAGACTTTCGTTCTTTAAAGCCTCGTCAATGCTAGTTACTGGCTTTAAAGGCTCGTAGTCTATACTCACTTCTTCAGCCAAATCTACTGCCTTATAAGGATCCTCAGCGATTACCAACGCTACTGGCTCTCCTACATACCTCACCTTCTTATAAGCTAACGGTGTTAGAACCACAGTACCCTCGTTTTCTGAAGGTTTAAATGATGGGATTTTGAGTACGTCTTCCGCTGTGAAAATTAGTCCTCCTTTTTCCAATACGCTTTTATAATCAATCCTTTTTATTAAAGCATGTGGATAAGGGCTCCTCACAAAAGCCCCGTAATATCCCTTATAGGGTAAATCGTCTAGGAATTGAGCCTTACCTAAAATTAGATCCTCGACATCGACTCTTCTCATGTGTAGTTTTAAATCGAAACAAATATTAAATGCTTTCTTACAAAAATGGTTAAATACCCCTCTTCAGAATTCCCACTATGCAAGCGTATCTAATGTACCCAGACGTAAGGGACGAATGGGTAGTTTTCGTATCTGAAGACGACTTATGGAAATATAATACAAGAACTGGTGAATTAATAAGGCTTACCTCAGACTTTGGTATAGTCTTAAACCCTAAAATCTCACCAGATAAAAAATGGATAGCTTTTGTAAGATATCAACCAGGTGATCAACCGTTATCCGAAGTTTATGTAATTCCCTTTAACGGTGGAGAACCTAAGAGGATGACCTATTTCGGTAGCCCGGTTACTAACGTTGTGGGTTGGACAACGGACGGAAAGATAGTAGTTAAGTCAGACTTTAAGAGGCCGTTTCTGAAGTGGAGGGAGTTATTTTCCATAGATCCAGTGACTGGAGAGATTAAGAGGTTGCCATATGGGCCAGCTGACTCTATAGCCTTTGGTGAAAGAGCGTTAGTAATCGGTAGGAATACAATAGATTTACCTTATTGGAAGGGTTATAAGGGCGGAACGAGGGGGAGGTTTTATATCGACTATGGCTATAAGGGGGAGTTCAAGCCTTTTCTTGAACTAAATTCTAACCTAACCAGCCCTATGTGGATAGGAGATAGGTTTTATTTTATTTCAGACCACGAGGGGACTGGGAATATATACTCAGTGGACTTAGAAGGAAACGACTTGAGGAGACACACGAATTTCAACGAGTATTACGTAAGGAACGCTAGTTCAGATGGTAAAAGGATTGTATTCCAAATGGCTGGAGATATATACTTGATGGAGGGTGAGGAGGTTAGGAAGTTAGAAATTGACGTGCCTATAACGGGAAAGCACAGAATGGGTAAGTTTAAGGAGGTCGATAAGTACTTAACTTCCTTCCATTCCGATGGGAATTATTTCGTATCAATTGTTAGGGGCAAAGCTTTTTTGATGCGTAATTGGGATGGCCCAGTAATTCAGCTGGGTGATAGGAGCGGTCTTACTAGGTATAGGAGTATAAGGGTTATCAAGGACAAGGTGTTTACCTTAGCGGACGAAAATAGGATTGAAGTTTACTCACTTGAAGGGAGAAAAGTAAAGGAAGTTAAGGCTAGGGGTTATGTAGAGAAAATATTCCCATCACCTAACGGTAATCTAATAGCCGTCGTTAATAATGATTTTGAGTTGTGGATTATAGATTTAGTTAATGACACGCAAACGCTTTTAGATAAGGCTAAGTGGTATATTGAAGAAGTAGCGTGGCACCCAAGTGGGAATTGGTTAGCCTATACTTATCCGGAATTCGGTTATTGGATGTGGAATAGGGTTAGGATAAGCGATCTAAAGACTACTAAGGACGTAACTACTCAAGGTTATTTCAACTTTTCATTATCCTTTGATCCAGATGGAAAATACTTGTACTTCTTGTCCTCTAGGAATTTCGAAGCTATCATGGATTACATGTACTTCCACTACGATTTCGTTAATCCAGTGAAGGCTTATTTAGTAGTTCTCAACAAGGAAGCTTTCTCGCCATTTAACCAACAAATAGTGAGCAAGGAAAGTGAGGCTAGAGTTGATTTAGATGGTATAGAGACTAGAGTATCAACTATCCCTATAGACCCTGGGTATTACTATAAGATAAGGGGTGTAAAAGGAGGTAAGGTAGCCCTGCTTAAATTCCCTCCTAAAAGGGTTATAGGGCAAAGGCAAGATGGTGTTATTGAGCTTTTCGACTTTTCCACAAAGGTTAAGGAACAATATATGGACAACGTTACTGATATGGAAGCTTATGAGGACAACATAGTAATAAGGCAGGGTAACACTATAAGGGTTTTAAAAGCAGATAAGAAACCAGAACAAGGGCAAAACGCAAACCCGAAGACTGGGATAATCGATCTCTCAAGGATTAAAGTGTTTGTGGATTTAAAGAACGAATGGAGGCAAATGCTTAGGGAAGCCTGGGTGTTAATGAAGGAGAACTACTGGAAGGAGGACATGAATGGTATTGATTGGGAGAAAGTCTTAGGAAAGTATGAAAGGCTGATAGACAAGGTTAATACGCGTTATGAGTTGTCTGACTTAATTAAGGAAATGCAAGGGGAACTGAGGACTTCTCACGCTTATGAGATAAGTGGTGATTATGATGTAGAAAAACCATACAACGTCGGCGGTTTGGGAATTGATTATAAATATAATGGTGAGTGTTACGAGATTACTGAGATCTTTGTAGGTGACCCTAATGAAGAAAACGAGAGATCACCGTTATTAGACCCCGGAGTTAACGCTGAGATAGGGGATTGTATAATATCGATTGATGGCGTAAAGTTGGACTTAGAGAACCCGCCAGAAAAGTTGCTCGTAAATAAGGCTGGAGACCCCGTAGTGATTGAGCTTAAGAAGAAGAGTGGAGAAATAAAGACTTTCTCTGTAAGAACTCTGAAGAACGAGAAATATGTTATTTATAGGAGTTGGGTTGAGAGGAATAGGAGATACGTTAACTCCATGGGGTTTGGATATATTCACATACCGGACATGATGGCCCAAGGGTTTTCCGAGTTCTTTAGGCTTTATACTTATGAAGCGTTTAAGTACGGTAGTGTAGTAGTAGACATTAGATATAACGGAGGTGGGCATGTCTCTCAATTACTGTTAGAAAGGCTTCTGACTAAGAGAATAGCTGTTGATATCCCGAGGAGGGGAGAACCAATTCCCTACCCCGTTGTAGCTCCTACCCGCTTAGTACTTATAGTTAATGAACAAGCTGGTTCAGACGCTGATATATTCACTAATTCCTTCAAGCTCTACAAACTCGGTAAAGTTATAGGGACTAGAACTTGGGGAGGTGTTGTGGGGATTGATAGTAGGTATTCGTTAGTTGATGGCACTTTAGTTACTCAGCCTAAGTACGCTTTCTGGTTCATAAACGTAGGTTTCGGTGTCGAGAATTACGGCGTAGATCCGGACATTGTCGTTGATAATCTGCCACAAGACTATACGAGGGGTGTTGATAGACAATTGGAGGTTGCTATTGAGGAGCTTAAAAAGGAAGAGATCGTGGATTCTATTAAGTTATTCCGGGATTCATTATCACGGAACAGTTAATTTTAGTTGAAATAGAGGAGGAGGTAATTTTTCCTTTAACACCCAGAATTCGAGTATAATTTTTAACCCTTTTTTATAAAATACTCTTACCATGAAATTCTTTTTATCAAATGTTCAAGAGGTAAAGAGACAAGAAGTTCCGATTAAGGGTTCTAAAGACGCATATATTCAATGGTTAGTAACTAAAGACCACGGTGCAGAATACGCTGTAAGGCGTTTCACCTTAAAACCTCACGGTGTTATCCCAATGCATGTTCATAAATATCAAGAGACTGTAATAATTGTTAAGGGTAAGTGTAAGGTATGCGTTGCTGATAAGGTTTACGAAATGAAGGAGGGGGATTACATATTCATAAACTCTAACGTAAAACATGCTTTCATTAACGGTGACGAAGATTTAGAATTCTTCTGTGTAATAAACTACACAGACGATATGAGTATTACGACTTTAAATGAAGATTGTAAATAATAAATCGAGTGATTAGAAAAGTCCCTTCCTTAACTTGTTCCAGAAACAGATAACCTTGCTTAAAGTTCAGTCTGTAACACGTTTACGTAACTATTAGTTATTTTTAATTACTTCTAATCCCTTTAATGCTATTAAGCAATTTTTATGAACTTTTCCGTTAACGTTAGATTGGAGGGTGCCACTGTGAAGTCGATGAGCAGTCGCGAGGTGGGGGAGGGCACCCGATGAAACTCCCCATGTCCTTGAAGGGAGTGGTCTAACTACCGCTCCCGTAGACGGCATGGAGAGGGAGAAGGAGTGATGAGGCCGAGTGATTAACAGTCACGAAAAGTGACTATTAGTCACGATGAAGGCCGAACTCTAACTAACGGATTTCAATACTCCTACGGTAGTGTAAAGGTTTATGTTTTTAAATTCAAGGGGTTTTCCCTTCCCTTTTTTCTCTTTTACTATGAAATATACCGTTTTAACGTAATGAACACTTTGTTGTAAAGAACGGGCTCTAATCTCACAGAGCGTATACTCATACAATGAGCTATAAACGATTAAGTGCGCTTAAAAAATGAGTGTTTTGTACTTTAGTAATATAAATTTATTTTTATATCTTGATAAAACAATACACTTGTTTTGCAAGAAGCAAAGGTTTTAAGATTACGTAGGGTATAGTAGCATATGCAAGAACTGCCAAAACCCTGGTTTGATCTATTAGGTTACAAGAAGACTAGGATTGAGGAGGCTTATTATGAATCTAAGATTGCTGAAGAGTTTATTAATGAAGGACTTTTACGTAATGCCGCCGGTAAGGCATTTCAAGCCTGGAAGGCTTTACTGGGAGCGATGTTAGTTGATAAAAGGGATGAACTGTTAAAAAAGTATCCGGGAAAGAAGAGGTTAAGAGGAAAAAAGGTTGTGGAATTCGCTGATTGGTTAATAGCCATAGTTCCTACTTCTTATTTGGAGGAACTTTCATTATTGCTTGGTAAAGACGTTAACTTAATAACTAAACTAGCCTTAGCTGTGCATGAGTACCAATACAATGGGGCCGATAAAGACGCAATACTAAGCCCTTTCAGAACCGATGAGATTGCAAAGATTAACATACTGAACTTATTAGAAGAAGTAAGGGCTAGGTTACAAAAAGTTAGCTAATTAGTTAGAGCTTTACCCGGTGTATATTCTTTGATTTAGCAATGGTCATTATCAACTGCATAGTTATCCTTAGAGGAAGATATCGTGATATTCACCCTTTTAACACTGTAAATAATATAATAAATCATTCGTGAGAAAACTATTAAAACAAAAAATTTCTGAGTACTACTAACTCGTACAACAAGTTGATCCTTTATTCATTTACCATAATTTTTTATTTTTTAGTAATCCATATTATTTAATGATAAAAAGATTTGAAATAAGAAAAGATGGAATTGGTTTTTGTTATGAAGGGTCTTGGATTAATTTAACTGTCACAGATGAAGGTATAATAGTTGCCGAAGAAATTTCTTATGAAGTTCCTATAGGTTCTCAATTAAGTAAGGTTAAGTTGGTCATAAAGAAAGGAACTGTGTATGTCCAAACGCCTTTCGGAGTTTCTGAACTTAAAGACTCGGGTACGATTATAGAAAATATAAAGAGGCTCAATGAGGAAGTTATAAAGAATAAGAATAAAGAACTATATGAAAAAATCTTATCTCACTTAGGGTGAGGGAGGCATACCACCAGCGGGTGGTGATGGAGGTGGTGGGTAATATGTTGTTCTTGCTGCTTTAGTTATTGCCATAGCGCCTTCCACCATTAAGAATATAGAGACTAGTAATACAAAGATCCCGGCTATTAGGTCTAAAACTCCTCCAGCATATGCAGTATCTACTGCACCGGCTATAATTCCCGATAAACCAGAGGTGTTTGGTAGACCAGAACTTATTATATTTCCTCCTACTATTATTTGGCCTACGCCGAAAATTAACAATGCTACGGCCAATATAATGTCTGTAATGCTTTTCCCGATCTTTGATTTACTCATGAAAAGTCCTATCATTAACCCTATAGGTGCTATTATTCCAGCTACAATCCCTAAACTCGTGCCGAAATAAAAGATCCCCGTTAGAGCTAGTGAGACTCCAGTTGATGAAGAGATACTGGTAAGACCGCCAAGTCCTATGTAAGTGAGAACTGCTGCAACTATCCCAAACACGTAAGCTATAATTTTAATCACTGGTAGAGTACTGGTTTGTACCGGATATGGAGCGTAAGGAGTTGGTTGATAATACACAGTACTAGTTTGAGGTTGTGATCTCCCCATTATTACAGCTATTAATATGAATACGCCACCTATTACTAATTCAACTCCTTCAGAAGTGAAGGGTGTATGAGGTATTATAAATAAGGCCACTGCAATTAATAGGAAATATAGGAATGCTAAAATCCCTAGAATGAAGGAGAAAGACCCAGAAAAGCTCCTTTTAATTCCTACAATAAGTACAAATATTCCAATTATTAAATAGATGGCCGATGCACCTACTAACGTTCCCAATACCCCACTAAAAGATCCAGCTCCTCCTGAGAAAGTAAATGGTGATATGAATAATAGCATTAAGGATATTGCGAATAATAGTATTTCTAGTCCAGTGAATATCCCGGCAATTAATGAGAAATATTTTCTGTTATAGTTAGTAAGCTTATCCAGTGATGAAGGCCCTTGAGGATAAGGAGGTGGAGGATAATAGGGAGTTGGCTGTTGAGTTGTTGGTGGCATTGGTTGTGGAGGTGGTGATTGCGGTGCTGGCTGAGTAGGTGTGGGTGAAGGAGTTGTTGTGGATTGAGGAAACTGGTACCCACACTTTGCACAGAATAATGCATCATCAGGGTTTGGTGTACCGCATCTTGGACAATACTTAGTCATTTCAATTTAAACTTGTGTCTTTGGACATTAATAAACTTGACTAAATTGTTACTACCTTTAATTTCAGTTTACCAAGATTAATTGTATTTATAACTTTCTATCGTCTATTATATCAAAATTTTAAACAGAGAAGTTAAGGGAATGTGGGTATTCCAATTTTTTCCGCAACCTTCTTTAACTTAGGATCTAAAGTTGCTAGCCTCGCTTTTTTCTCTGCGGACACGGTTATATAAATAGAATCATAAATAGAAATCTTATATTTAAGGGAGTTCTTAAAGGCTTCCTCAATATAGCTCGAGGAATTAATGAGTTTCGTGGACTTCATGAGCTCATTTAACGCTTCATAAAGCTTTAGCGCAACCTCTTCATTCACAACTTTCTTTTTTACTGCAAGAGTTATTACATTCAAAGCTTCTCTGTAGGCAATATCCAAGGTCAAAGAATTAGGAACTATATTAACCAACTTTTCCCAACCAGTACCTTTGAGCACTAAGGTTGATAAAATGCTCCCGTCAATCACTGTCTCTATATCTCCTCACCTCCCTTAAAGCGAAACCATCAGTCGAGACGTTTACTGATCTGAGAATCTCCACAGCCCTCCTTGCGTGCTCCTCCCTCTCCAGCTCGTCCAATTTCTTTACAATAAACTCTCGAATCAGCAAATCCCAGTTAACATTGTACTTCGTCATCCTCTCCTTTAGTTCTTTAGGTATCTTTATTTGCATATAATAATCATACCTTAACGCGTTTTAAATGATTCATTAAGAGGTAAAGTAATATCGCTTAAAAAGGGAATATTAGTATTAACTTATTACGTTAACGTTTGAAGGATCAACATGGCGTGAGAATCTAATTCTTTGAAAGTTAGCAGTTCTACTTTCTCATCACTTCTTCTCTTCTCCCTCTTCCTCCGGTAAGATAACCTTAACACCTACGCCGAAAAGCTTTCTTATAACATAATCTACTAACCTGATATAAGCACCTTTTTGTCCCATAAACGCCCCAGTCTCCTTCTTTAACTTTACAGCCAATTCATTCCCCTGGAAATCTATGTCCTCAATGTGTTTAATTATCCATGGTATCGGGTGGACAGCCTTTATGTACTCCTTAAAGTCAAGTTTTAGCTCAACAACTCTAACCTTATTCCCCGTGTCCTTCTCTATATTGTTAACCCTCTCACCGTTCTTGCCTATAACCCTCCCCGCATACCCTTCCTTAACTATTATTAGCGAGTCCGGAACGTATTCTTGAGTTATTCCTAACTTTTTCTTCTCGTCAAAAAATTCGACAACAGTAATAACATCACCATCGGGAGCGTGAACCTTTACAGTCTCATAGATCTTCTTTTCTAACTCATTCATACTCCTAGACCTTAACTTGTATTCTAAAAGTAGTTTAAGTCCTCTCTTAGCCCCTTCCCTAACTATATCCTTAATTCCTAAGTCAACCACCTTTGCGTTCTTTTCGTTGAGTAATACCTCACGTAATAGTGCTGAGGGGTCTTGCTTGACGTCCCTTAAACTCTGGAATATCGGATCACCAGCAATTATAACTCTTGAATTTTTACCAGCCCTTATGAAAAGCTCAAGTACACTTTCAGGTTTCATAGACTGGACGTCATCAAGGAAGACTATTGAATCGTTAAATGACCTACCCCTCAAATACCTTGAGTCCAGTATTTCTATTTTTCCGCTATTAAACATATCATCTAACGACTTTTCTTCTATGAACCCTCCCAAAACGTCTTTTATATACTCTTTAACTACTAACTCATAATTTTCTATGTCTTTCTTAGTTAACTCCTCTTGTGTTACTACATCTACAACTGGTTTAGCTACTACTAATTTTCTAAACTTACCGCTATTAACAGCGTCTATTCCATAAGCTAAAGAGAATAAACTCTTCCCGGTACCCGTGGGGCCAAATATACCTACGATTGTGTAGTTGTGGTCGTTCAGTGCTCCCAATAACTCTTCTTGCCCCTTACTCATCGGTTTAATTGTCCCAAGCATATGAGAAATTTTAAAGGAGAGCTTTTGAGATTAACTCAGTTATACAAAAAGCGTGTCCAACTGTACCGAGTTTAGTAGTTTTCGGATAATGAAGAAGTTGCTTTCAATTTAACGTAAGATTTTATGAAAATCATTGTTAATTTTTAAAAGATATTGACAGGATGAGACTGTAACGCTTCTAGTAACTATCAGTTATTTTTAATTACTTCAGAATTTGTCTTGACATAAGTTACAATAGTATTACCGAACCGAAGTACCCTCTATGATGGTCTCCCAACTGAAGGTCACTCACGAGGGTAGTGTGTTTCCCTCGAAGGATGTATGATCCCTTAGCCAGTGGCGGTTGGGAAAGCTACGTCACGGGTAAACACTCTGTCGGATTTTCATAGGGTTTGATAGTTCAACCTCTTATTCTCATACTCCTCCTCATGACGTCTATGGGTTGACCATCTCTCTCGAGGACATAACGAGTTTCATTGAGCACCCTACTCTCCCTTACATTAAGTTCATTGTGCTGTTCTTATTTCTCATGTTAGCATTTGTGGGGAGAGATAGGAATGTTGAGTGATAATGAAAACATAAACTTCACGGTTTGTCGGAAACTGCGGCTCTTTGACGAACTCCGAATGAAATAGTTGGACATACGAAAACAGAGCCATATATGGGAAAAAAGTTATTATGCCCGATGTAATCCCTTTCCCCAATGCGAAACAAGCTAGTTATCTTTTCCTTTATAGGTTCAACAATAGCGCCCGCAATATTAGCTACTACACACTTTCCCTTTCCTATAGCACTATTTTCCTTCATTCTGGCTTTTTCAGTAGTAATAATGACTTACTTTCTTGTAAAAGTTGAATGGAAAGAAGGGGGACTATCAATTTACGTGGAGAGAATAGGTAAAATCCCATATTTAGTTTTCATCGTTTCATGGATCACGAGTTATTACCTTTACGTTATTTACACTGTGGTTTATATCCCATATTACGTCCTAAACCTTGATGGTTTAGAGGCTATCATTTTAACCGTCATAATATCCGTCAGCGTGTATTTACTAACTATCATGAGGAAGGCAATTTATGCTTTCCCCTTCATATTTTTCTCCCAGGTAGCGTTAGTATTACCAATAGGTTGGAAAGTTAGTATATCCCATGTACCCTTACCCATAACTTCCTTGTTTACAAACATTCTTTCATCATCACTGATTACGGTTTGTATTACCCTCTCCACTTTTATAAATGGCGATAAATCATTCTCGAACTACATCCCTATAGCCTACATGATAGGCGGTTCAATGTTGTTTTACAGTTCGTTCTTATCCCCTAACATTATCTCGAGTTATGGTGTTGCAATAGGTAATTATGGTTTAATTTTAGCTGAACTTTATGCGTTAAATAACTTGTTAGAATACCGCGGGATAAGTACTAAGGTAAGGGGATTGTTGAACACGCTCATAATCCCCTTCTCTCTCATAGGTAATTTAAATTACTCCTTGTTTTATAATACCCTCATTGTCCCTTCCTTGGTAGCACTTTACTTAAGCCTATCCGTACTCTCTTTTTCTTCCGTGAAACTGCTGGGTAAACTTCTACTTCCCGCAACGTTAACTTCCCTTGCCCTTTTCATTTACGGTAGACCCAAAATCACCTCCTTAAAAATAAATCTATAGTGTAAATAAGTGTTTCAATTACATTAAATGTAAAATTCTCCGGATTGAATAAATCAGGAAATAAAAGAATTAATAATAATCTAAATT
>Ga0208662_100527_pt1 | contig 14180 bp, 16 predicted proteins | sample OSPB_host_MetaG_FD_187136 | JGI IMG/M metagenome (GOLD analysis project Ga0208662, IMG submission 187136) | Hot spring microbial mat communities from Yellowstone National Park, Wyoming, USA - OSPB_host_MetaG (SPAdes) (version 2) | ecosystem: Environmental > Aquatic > Thermal springs > Hot... | reverse complement strand
AGCGATTCAAGGATTTGTTGAACGGTGGTTTGCGGTTGTTGTACGGGTTGCTGTTGAGGTTGTTGCGGGATATTTACGTAGTGCTGTGAAACGTCTTCAACCTCTTCCTGTTGTTCCTGGTACTGTTGTCGTTGTGGCAGGTATTGCTTATACAGCTCCCAGTCATCGTCGTACTTTATAACGACCGACCTGAGAAGGGTTGCCAAATCCTCCTCAGGATGGAGATTAATAATTTCACCCAAGAGCCTAAGCTCCTGGATGGTGGCCGGTTTACGCAAACCGGCCGCATAAGTATCTTGGTAGATTTGCACGAGGAGCTTAACCAGCTCCTCGGAAAAACCGAACGTCTTTAAGAGTTTTGAAACATCATTTGCCGAAAGAGGCTTTAAGTGAAGAGAAATGACACGTCGAAGCAGTGGTTCGCTAAACTCCCGCATGTCGTTACTCGTGAGGAACACCACGAGGTTCCGTGGGTTCCCCACAATCACTTCCTCGCCCTCAAAACGCGCAGAAACCCGCACGTTTTGAAGGAAATCGAGGAGAAGAGCATCGGTAGAAGGACGAGTTTTGTCAAACTCGTCCAAAACAAGCACAACTTTGTGGCGCTTGCTTTTCACGAGAGCTTGTGGAAGAACAGAGGGCAACACCTTGATACCGCTCTTTGTGTTTTCGTCGGGGACATACCTATAAAGTAGGTCGTCCTCCGACGAATTAAGGGTGCACTGGTAAAACACGTACCGTGCACCCAACCAGTCGGCGACCAAGCGGGTGAGCTCGGTCTTACCGACACCCGCTGGTCCCCTAAGGAGGAAGGCGGGCATCCTTGAAGTGGATAACCCGCCTTCCAACACAGAGAGCGGGAAATTAATAATAAACCCGCTCTCCTCGAGAAATTTCTTAAGGGGCACGTTTTGGGGTTGGGACCCCGAAGCCCCACCGATGTCGCTACTCAAACTTTTTTTGCCAGACATGTTTATCATGAACATATATGATGAACGTATATATAATGTTTACTATGACAGGGGGGCTACCATGCCTTAAAAGGTGAGGTTTTGGAAAACTTATAAGGGAAGTGCTGGACTGTGAGCTACTCCTCGGTTGAGGAGCTTCCTGCTTCTTCCAGAAAACTTGTGAGCTACTATGCTCTTCAAAGTTTTGGAAACTGTATAATATTACGCCGCCTTGGCTTCTTCTTTCTTCTTTTTCGGCTCAAATACTTCTAACAATTCCGCAACTGACTTCATTTTTGTTTCTTCCGCCAGTTTGAACTTACCTTTCTTCGCTTCTTCTTCCGCTTTTTCCCTTTCTTTCGATGCTGTTTTTGCCACTTTTTTGTACTCTTCGTCTATTCTTTGCTTTTCTTCGTCTTTGGCTTTTCTCGACTCATGAGCAAGCTCCATTTTTCTGATTTCCGCTTTCGCGTATGGGTGCGAAGGTGGTACTAAGTACTTGAAATGCTTGCCGTCTTCGTACACGTCAAGAATCACGCCTTCCTTTTTCGCTTTTTCGATTGCGTGCTTTTCTTTTTCTTCTATTTCTTTCAAAAGCTCTTTAACATGCTTTTCAGGCGTTTGTTCTTTTTCAGAAACTGGCACAGCAACACTTTGAAGAAGTTTTTCAAGGTGCTTTTGTTTGATTTCGTGTTCATATCCTTCTTCTTCTGTTAACACAGACTTGTAAGGCGCATAAAGTTTGTGTTTTTCATTGGTTCGTATTAATCTCACACGCTCGCCTCTTGCTCTCATTCTATCCACGATTGTTTTTGCAGTGTAACGAGGAAGGCCGTACGGTCTTCTAATAGGATGAACCTTCTTCTTTTTATCAGTGAAGAAACCTACTGTGACGTAAGGCATGATACTGCAAAAGAGAACAACATAAAAAGTGTTTGTAGAAATACACGCACTAAAAGCGCTAGCGCAAGTTTTTACTTGGGTAGAGTGTGTTTCCCATTACATTTCTTTACACCACAGTGATAACCACATGTGCATGACCCTCGCCAAAAGTTCTCGAAGAATTGCGTCGCCGTGGCACCAACCGCAAAGTTTAGGATCGCCTTTCTCCGCTTTTAATAACCCAAGCTTGTTCATGGTTTTAATTGCTTCCGCAATCGCCAAATCCAAAACACTCATGCTAACCACCAAGCGTTGCTCCGACGGCGAACAAAACGAACCCTGCGATGGAAAGCGCTAATCCGCTCACTAGAAATAAAGGTATTGCGATGCCTCCCATCACAAAAGCGGTAGCACCTATCACTCTTAAAGCAAAGCCTGTACGAATTTCACCACTTCGCTCGATTCCTTTTAATATTATTAAAAGGAATGCTGGGAATGCCGAGATTTGCACAGCTTGGTAGATCGCAAACTGCGCAAAGCTGAACGTTTTGGAGTGTAAGCTAAAGTATAAGTCAGAAATTGCTAGTACGCCGATCGCGACGGCCGTACAAATCAAAGCGGATTTGATATAAGCCTTCAATGCTACCACCTTATCGAAAGCTTCCCTCTGATCTTTGCGCAGTGCTCGCCTTGGTGTCCTTTCTCTAAAGTACATTTGTACTTTTTGAAAAGATACACTATTTCCGCATCACAACGCGGGACGCTAAGGCTTTTAGCCGTACCCGCACCGCTGTCGCTAATTTCAAAAATTACGTCTCCCATTCTACTTCACCACTTCGGTGCTCTTCGCTTCCTTGCGGAAGACCCTCCTCACCTCGTGAAGGTGGCACCGATTGAGGAGGTTCTTCAAAGTTCGGGTTCAAAAAGCGCAAGAAAGCGTCCATATCTGCTTTAATGCACCTCATACCTTTATCTCTCATCCTAAGAGTTATATACTCGAAACCATCGCCAAGTACTTCTGCAAGGTTTGAAAACGCACCAAAGTCCGCACCGTTTAGGTTTCTTCTTTTAATTTCCTCGAGAACTGCAGTGGTAATTATCACGCCACAGAGTTCGCGCTTCCCTTTTCCTTTATATGGAAGAAGATAGGGTACAAGGTTTGCTTCGACCACTTTTTTCACTTTTGTTTTAATGTCTTCTTCTTCACCACTAATTTCATATTCCTTGAAAGCTCTTAGGAACGCTTGGTTTATCGCATCTACGAAAATCACCCTCACTTGTTCCTTCATTTCTTCTAATCTCTCAAACACGGATGCTTCCTCTTGTGTGTATTGCTCAAACACCCACTCTGGTGTTTGCATTCCCACTTCTTGATAAAGCATTTTAAGAAGATTAATGGAATCAGTGAGCCAATCGTTGGATAGTTTATAAAGACCAGTCGAAACAAAGAAGCCGACCATTTTTCCAATTGCAGAAAGCTTGTTTGCGTTTTGCTTTACGAAATTCATGAATTCGTGTTTTTGACTGTTACTCTTCATGAACTCGTTTTTATTAAAGTTCATGAACGTGAGTTTTCTCAGCAAAGCGGCGTCGTCTGGTTTTAATTGATTGCTTGAAAAAATGACAAATGGAAGAGAAGGTACTGTTTCCCACATTCCGTTCATGAATCTTCCTCGCGCTTGCGTGCTTTCCACTGCGTTTTTGATCATTTCGAGCACTTCCTTTCTTTCTAACAGTTTGTACGCCTCGTTGATTAGTAGCGGTGTGCCTGAACCTGCAAGCCATGCGCCCAAACGCGCTTCTGTGTTCGTGGATGAACCAGATGTTACTCGTGGTACTGTCGCGTGTTGATTACCGTCGATTGAAGGCGTTCCCCAAATATGAAGAACCGTGAGCGAAAACGTGGTTTTTCCCGAACCTGTGAAGCCGTAAAGCCAAAACCAAGGTATGTAAACACCTTTTTGTTTGTATATGAAATTGAAAGGAGCTACTATCACTCTTCTTACTATTTCAGAAGCTTTCGCGCCAAAATGCTTCGAGTAATTCATAATGATATTAAGAGTTTCGAGCGCTTCTCTTAATTCATCGATAAAAGGTGGTTCACAGTCTATCCCTACAGGCGTGACTGTTTCGCTTCCGTTGAATTGCTCTAAGAAGAAGCCAGCTCTATCCGCTTCTCTTTTAATTAAAGCGCGCCCTTTTCTCACCCATCCTATCATAACTGCGGTGAACGTGTCTTTTGCGAGGAATGAATTCTTCACGAACCCTTCCGCTTGTAGTCTTCCAAGAATTTCTTCTAATGTCGCAGGTCCCAACTTGAAAACCTGTCCGTCTTCTGCGCTTTCAAACGTAACTTCGTAAGTCCTTGCGCTCGAAAAAGGCGTGGAATAGATCACCACTTCTTTGGGACAGCATGCAAGAACAATATCGGTGATGCGAAACTTGCCTTGTTCCTTCTCAAATCGCCCTCTTACTATGCTTCTTTTTGATGGTAAAGAAACGGCGTACCTATCTCCACCCAATTCTTCAAACACTGCGTCTTTCATGAAAGGAGAACCGAAGCCGATGATGTCTTGTAGTTGAGAAACGATTGCAAGCGCTTTTTCTTCGTCACCAAGCGATTCTTTTAAGACCTCAAGAACTCCCCTTTCTGATTTTAATGAGGGAAGCGCGCTTACGTCTTCTAATGTATACGTACGCTCAAGCCTCTGGAACGCTTGTTTCTTGTGTTCTTCCTCAGCGCCTTCCGTGAGAAGCTCGAATAGTTTTTTCGCATCTTCATAACTTACGCCTGCTCTTCTTAACCAACCAGAAATTGCAAGCTCTAAATCATTTCTGTGTCCTTGTCTATATCCTTCTTTTATTAAAGAGTAAATTGTGTGTATTGTGTTTGCATCAAGTTTTCGCTCTTTTTGTGGAATAACCACAGAACCACGAAACACTTCACGCTCTCTAATTTCTAAATCAGAAAGTAGCGCGGCTTGTTCTTCTTCAGACAGTTCGATAGCAGAACCCCAATACTGCACTGCTTGGTACCTTACACCAGATGGATGAATGGATGGAGAAACGAGCGTTTGGCTTCCTTCCCCTTTGACTTCTAACGCTTCACCGTAGCGTCCGTATGCCTTCGCCTTTCGGAAAGGCGTGCGCACTCTGAAGATCACGCGTACGCCTCGTGCATTCTTTTCCGAAGCATCGAAAACAAGACCGCAAAGAGCGCATTTCCATTTATCGCCTTCCTTTGTAATATCATGTTTTGAACGCAACTGGCACTTAGGGCAACGAACGCCTGTGAATTCTACCCACGTGTTGTTCAAGCTCGTTTTGTAGATTGGATTCCTTTCTTTTACGAATTCAAGAAATTCAACGAATGTGTGGTAGTCTTCAAAATCAAGAAAGAGGAGATTATCGCCTTTTATTCCTAACTGCGCACCGTCTCGAAACAGTTTTTCGAACTCGCTCCATCTCGCTTTTACGTCTTCGACTGTGAGTTTCTGCCACTCTTTCACGATCGGTCTTTTATCACCTTTTTTAATCGGAAGTACAACGTAATTTTGCTCCAAAAGCGTGCGCGCGATCTTCACCATTTCTTCTGGTGCTACTGGTTCCGTTGAAAAACTGTACACTTCATCTGCCACAAAGAACACCTCTCAATTCGTCAATCACTCGCTTCGTCTTCTGTGTAGGAAAGTACAACTCACCGCGCTTTTCTAAATAGCTAGCACGACACAGGTGTTTCAGTGTGATATTTACATGTTCCCAATCGGGTCTTCCCTTTGCGTTTTTGCTCATTAGTGCGCGCGCAAGCGGTGCGTTAATCGCGCCTCTTTTCACGCAGGCGTTGAGTAGCAAAATTGTTTTTAAGCGCATGTTTAGATTTAATTCGAGTTTGAGCATCTCAACCCACCGCTATTAAAACGGCAAGAATTAGAAGAAAGAGAAGAATAAATGCCAAAACAAGGGCGTCCTTCTTTTCCACTATGCTTTCACCTCGTGAAGGCACTGCAGGCAACGTTTGGTGTTTTCAAGTGTTCGTGCGCGCCAGTTCGGCGCACAAGCGCATTTACAAAGTGTTTGACAAAAGACGCACACGCTCACTCACCTTTGAGGTATCTCGCAAAACCCTTCACTGATCGCGAAAATATCGCAATCATTTCGTCCCACTTCTCTTCTGGTTCGTCTTTCATTATGGAAGCGAAAAGGTACAGAAATGCCATTTCTGCCGTTCTCTCGTCTATCCCTTTTTCATCGAATAGCTTGAGGACGAGCTTTGCACTTTTCAATATATCTTCATACTCGACCGTTTCGACTCGCAAGGTAATCCCTCCACTGTGCGAGAATGAGCGGGTTCCAAACATAGTAGCCCGATATGTCACGCTTATTTCGTCTTCTTGTGCGCACTTTGCTACCACAAGAAGGACAGTACTTCACTTTGTTTCGTATAAACGGCTTTACCCACTTTCTTTCTAAAGAACACCAAGTAAGACCTTTTTCATATTTCTTCATAGTTCTCCCTCCGCAACTACCGAATCGCTCCTTGGACAGTAGTACCAACGTTCGTCGATTAGATGAATCTCTAAGTCGTAGTGTTCGCCGTGTCTAATTAAGAAGGACCGGAAAAGCTTCTTCCAAAGCGCGCGCGAAAATCTCGGTATCGCTTTCTTAATTAGACTTAAACGAAGTGCTTCTTCTTCTAAGTCCATTCTCCCCAACTCCTTAAATCTTTAATTAGCTGATCTTCCAAGCGTGTTAGCTTCTCCCTCATTTGCAAGTAGTGATGAAGTTTGCGAAGAAAAGTGTCCCCTTTTGGTGTTATCCGAAATTGACCGTCGTATGTGATCAAACCAGCTCGTAATGAATAGCTCATGTATTTTTCGAAAATCGCAGGGTTCAGGTTTAGGAGCATCATTAGACGCGTTTTTTTGAATGGGCTTTGCTGAAGATGCATGAGCATGTCCGCAATGATCGAAAAAGAGTCCCTTCTCTTTTTCTTCTTAATACTCTTTACCAGCCTCAACGCCAATCACCGCTCTTCTTTTCCTTCCTCCTCTTCCTTTCCTCAATCAACCTATTTACCAATCCAAACACTATCATCGCTGATACTATTAAGAAGGCGATATACAAGGCGACGTAGATGATGATGCCGGCAAGTCTAGCAGAGTCGAACATTAAGACACCAACGAAAGAAGAAGCAAGGCGCCGAGCGTGCGTATGGTGATTGCGGCGCCAGTGATTTTTTGAGCGGTTGTTGGCTTCCCTTTGACTTCTAAATAAGCGCGTGCAACTTCACGCGCAAGAGAAGATGATGGAAGCGACGGTCTCTTTTCTTTTCGTCTTCGCTTTTTGTTTTTTGCAGACGTGCGCATCATTCTGTTATGAAATGGACAAAAGACTCTAAGTGCGCCGTTTTTTGCTATGACCGAGCGCGCATCAGAATACCACTTTCTGCAAAGCGAACAATAGAAATAGTTATGCTTGTACATGCCCATCACCCAGAAAACGAAATTCGCGGTTTATGTAGAGCACAATTTTGATGTTTTCGGCTAGGAGTTTCTTTTTAAAATCCTGCAGAGCGGATAGTTCCTTAGGGTGGATGTACTTCTTTTTGACTTGAACAAGCCACGTCTCACTCGGAAAGACTGCAGTCAAATCGAAAAGACCGTGAGAGCCATAGGAACGCACGACCCAAAGCGCGCCTTTTTGAAGAAGAAGCTTTTTTACGTAGTATTCTCTCGCTCTTCCTTTTCTGTAATTACTCATCAGAATCGACCTCGAATTTTGAACCGCATGAGAAACACAGAAATGTTTTAGTGTCGTTGACCATTTCCCAAAACTCCACTTCGGAAGAGCCGCAGATTGGGCAGGTCATTGACCGAGTGCCTCCAGCTTTTTCTTAAATTTGCATGAGTAGCTCAAGCGCTTCGTCTTCAGTTAAAACGATACGTTTTTTAGACCGCTTTGACATATTCTAATTGCCCCCGACGGGTTGGAGGTCGGTCAAGGGGAGAGGGTCTCTTTCCCCTCTCCTTTTGATCTTGGCGCTAGCTTGGTTTTCATCGAGTAAATCAAGCGCGATATCAAAGAGGTCGTCGTACGTCACTTTTCGTCCCGTGAGAGCCTCAAGCCGTCCTCTCACGCGCAGTGCTTTCGTTTTGGTTTTTTCCGTTACCCAAACACATACAAGTTTGGACATCGACTCGTAATTTGCTAACCCATATTTATATGTTTTGAATGTTCATCTTTCACCACAAGAGACTCCGTCCGTAAGGGCGTGGTAGTTTACAGTTATCAGAAAAGCACATCTTAAGATTGCGTTAGTAAGAAACTCTTTGATTTAAAAGCAACCCGTTTTTCCGTTGATGTAATAAACTGCAAAATTGTATATTTTTTAGCCCCTTGACTAATTTCAAACTAAAAATTGCGGATTTTTTGTTACCTTTCCTGCTTTAGTTCTTTTTTGTAAATGCCAATTCAAATTGTGTCAACTCGAGCTTTTTTATATATTTGTAAATAGTGGATATTATTCAGGCGTAAGAAAAAATGAAGGAAGCATTTACAAAATTAAAGGGAGATTGAAAACTGTTTAATTTTTTGGGTAAAAAAATGGATTTTCAATAAAAATGCTAGCACCGAAAACAGTGGAAAAAATTTTTTTGACAAAAAAACCTATATTTCGTATATTGCCTTGTAAATATACGAAACCAGAAAAACATATCCGATTAAGACCGAACCAACCCTAATTTCTTCATTTATTAGAAATTAAAGAAAAATACAGTGACAAAACAAAACTTAGGAAAATTTTAGTAGATTTTACTATTTGTCAAAAAATATAATCCAATTTTTTGGGTAAAAAAATGGATTTTCAATAAAAATGCTAGCACCGAAAACAGTGGAAAAAATTTTCATTTTTTATTATTTCTGATATCTTTATCCATTCTAATATTAAAAACAACACAGCTTAGGGTAGAAAAGTTTACATAATAAAGTGAATGACTGACAACTTCAGACTTAGCCTCTATTAAAGTAAAATAATTTTTCAATATGTGTCTAGGCTATAAGTTTGTCAAAAAAATTTTCTATAATCCACTTATAACCACTTTTTTTCAATTCACGGCTAACTATGAGGAAATATGCAACAATGCAACAAGGGGTATTTTTGACCACTTTTAAAAAATTCAAGTTGTGTAAACTTGCAAAAGTTACGATGAAGATTTTTTAACATGTTTTTTGTAAAGAAAAAAATGGTTTACATTTTTCAAGGCAATGTTGCATAATTTAATTATATTTTTGGCAATAAAATGAGGTAAAAAAATGGCAAGTTGACAAACTCAAAAAATATGCAACATTTCTCATCGGTGGGTGGGTGGGGGTCCAAAAACTCGTTTTTTAAAACACGGCTACAGCTATAAGAAAAAAAGTTGCATTCGTTGCATTTGTTGCGTATGTTGCATATTTATTTTATATTTATTATATTTTTAAAGAATATATGAAGAAGTGATTGTCAAAGTGTTCCGTTTTTGGAAGTTTACCTTTTTAAGTCGTTTTTTATGATATGTCAAAAAGAAATCGAATGGCAAAAATATGCAACATTTAGCTTTGGAGTTATGTCAAAGAGATGAAGAGTAAAAAAGGCAAAAAATGCAACATGACTTTTTAGCCGTGACATCGATTTTTGACCTTGACAGTTTTTTGGACTTTTTCTTTTTAAAAGAAACAATGATTTTTTTATAAGTAAAAGATTAAATCCTATTAAATCAAAATCGTTCAAAAAAATTTTTGACATTTCATAATTAATCTTTACGGAAAAGCAAGTATCAATTTCTGGGATTTTGTATTTATCTTAATTAAAAGAATTGAAAACTGTTTAATTTTTTGGGTAAAAAAATGGATTTTCAATAAAAATGCTAGCACCGAAAACGCTGGATTTTTTCCAAAAATTAAAAAATTAAATTTTACCGATAAATAAAACTTTACCAAGTTAAGTTTGACTATATAATCCTTCCTCATTAAGCTTTACACTTTGGAAAATAAAGAGGAATTTTTTTGAAAATTTTTAGTTTTATCCTCTTTGCCTCATGTTACGCGTAAATTTTTTTGGATTTTTTGGTTCAATAATTTTTTTGTTACGTTTTTGGAACAATTAAAAATTTTTGCATTTGATTGTACACTTATATACTATGCTTTTCGTGTTAAAATTATGCAGGAACAAGTACCTGCTGTCGTTTCTTCTGTAGAAGAAGCAATGCCCTTCGTTCAGAAGGCGCTTTCCGAATTCATGCAAGAAAACAAGGCCGAAGTTTACCCAGACTTTCGGAAAATAGAGCACTTCATGGAAAGGAAAAACAGGGAATCAATAACTCGAGGAGGAAGAAGAGTCTATCCGTTCATGGACTCGCGCATCATCGGCGACTGTCTAAGAAAAATGGCAGAAATCGGTTTGCTTGAGGTGGTCAACGACAACAGAACAAACGGTGGTATTCTTTACCGCTTTCCTCGACCGAAACAAGGTGTAGTAGTTCAAAGTGAAATATCATCACCTTCTTACAAAGCGCGCCTTCAGCTTATACCAATTGATCAAATAGCCCCACCAATTTGGAAAAGAGACAGAGAAGACACTGCAATTGCGGAATTAATGCAAAGTATTAGAGACAATGGTTTGGTCGAACCGATTGTAATTAGACCGAAACGAAACCCACCACCCGATTTTGAACTAGTGTGCGGCTTCAGGCGCCTCACCGCTTGTAAAAGGCTAGGAATGAAAGAGATACCTGCAATAATCAGAGAAGATTTAAAAGATGACGACGTAAAAGCGATGGCACTTATATTTGAAGAAAACCACAAAAGACAAAACTTAGACCCGATTGAAGAAGCAAATCTTTTCTCTGCATTTCTGAGTATTTCAGGCTCAACCGTTTCAAAAGTAGCAAGAATTTGTGGTGTGAAGGAAGAATACGTTCGGAACAGATTGCTTTTACTTTCACTTCCAAAAGAAATTCAGGAAAAAGTTAGAGATAGAGAGAGCGGAATACTTTCGGTGGCCACCGACATAGCGCGCGTTTTAAACACTGCGATTTCTGAAGGCAAAATGAAGGAAGAAGAAAAACAGCGCTTCTTTGAAAAAGCGAAAGAAGCATCGCTTTCCTTCGACGAAATACTTACGCTTGCAAAACTCGTTGCATCGAAGGGCTTTAAGAGCGCGTTTACCACCTTCTTTATGATTAAAGACGAAACGCAGAAACCGAGCGAAGAAGCGCCAACGCAACCAACGCTTGACAAGTGGATTCCATTCACGCAAGGTGGGGTGTTTCAGTGCCAGTGCGGGAAAAGATATTTAGCCTCGGGAATGGTGTTTATAGAACGCTATGAGTCATCAATGTAGAGCGGAAAGAATAAAAATTAGCGCACAAAAAGGATTTTTCGGCTTTTACTGCCCCGAGTGTAAAACCATATGGGTTCGCGAAGACGTGTGGAAGTACGGCACAGAGCTACTTTCAATGAAACCGCGCGAAGTGAAGTTCGTGGAGTACTCACCTTTTTTTTGATGAGGAAGCAAAGTAGAGTTGAGTTTGAGCGTTTGCTAAACAGTTCACCAAAGTTCACGCCACACATTAAAGTGGCCTCTCCTTTCCCTCTCTTTAAACTATATGAAGAAGATTTGGAAATACACAGTTTGGTAAAACAAAATGAAACAAGACTTGAACGCCTCTTCACTTAAACCGCTCTTTTCGCTTCTTTTTGCGTCACTCTTTATGGCCTACGGTAATGTTATAATCTTCACAGCTGGACATTACACTGTCTACGGAAATGGTACTTCTATCTACTTTACGTATCACATACCTTATGTTTTTCTTGTTTTTGCCGCTTTTTGTTACGTGTGTGCATTCCTTAGTTTAGTAATAGAAAGAGTGGTCTTCCTTTCCTTTGTTGTCGCGCTTGGCGTTTCTTTGATAATGGCTCAAGGTGTGTTTTCCTATCCACATATACAACAAATACCCATAGGTGGTAAAACGGACGTATACGTGATACAGTACCAAGCCGCGCGTTTTCTCTTAGAAGGAAAAAACCCGTACACCCAAGATTATTCTCCTTTCATACTAGAGTACACACCTGTGTTTTTAAGAACATACATTGGATCATCCTTCGTCCATGTCTTGGATTACCCTGCTTTCGGTGCGATGTGGTACATACCATCTGTGATTCTCGGCGTATCAGGCGTGTACCAAGACCTCGTTGCGTTTGTCGGTGCAATGCTCTTTTTATTCTTAAAAACGAAAGGCACAATGCGCTTCTTCATTCCAATTTTACTACTTTCCGATTGGAACCACCTGTTTTTGATAGCGGGTTCTTCACCAGATGCGGCTTGGGTGATTTTACTTATTTTCGCTCTTTATTTTAGAAGGCGACCGCTTTTAAGTGGCGTGCTTCTTGCCTTAGCCGTAAGTTACAAACAAGAAGCTTGGGTGGCCTTTCCTTTTGTATTTATATACATGATGAAAGACGGAATAGAAATTAAAAAGCTCCTTCTTTCTTTCACGGTCACGGTTTTAGGCTTAAACGCGCCATTCTTTTTAATCGACCCAACAAGCTTTCTCAATGTGCTTTTACCTATTTTTGGAAAATTACAGCTAGGTGGTGTCGGATTGGCTAACTTAGCAGGGTGGCTTCCGAGATGGGTTTTCGGTTTGCTATTTTCTGTGACGCTTTCCACGCTCCTCTTCGTGTTTTACAAACAAAAGAGTTTAGTTGTGGAGTCACTTGCAATCTTTCCTATGGTCTGCTTTTGGTTTAATTTAAGAAGTTTGGAAAACTACTTGCTTTACTTTCCGTTTATTCCTCTTGTTCTTTTCGCCCAGCAATCAATTAAAATAGAGGAAGAATTGAAAATCTGAACTCCTACCCGTTTTTCAAGGACGATGCTTTGATTTGTTCTGTAAATTTTTCATGTTACCCTGTTTATTTCGAAAATCATAAATGGTTTTGTTCTTATGTGAATTATTTGTCGTAGTAAACCTTATATATACGTTCATCGTATACGTTCATGATGGATATGAACACAAACAAAAAACTTGGTTTCACCGACATCGGTGGGGCTTCGGGCTCTAAAGCCCAAAGTGTGCCCCAACCTGAGGAGATTTTTATGCAGAACCTCAGGGCGTTTAGGTCTTACGCCACTAGTCGGGGGGCGTACTTCGATGCCCGCGGGTATTTAATATTCAATGGGAAGATATTGACGCGGGCGGACAGTGAGTACCTCTCTCAGAGTGAGACAACCCGACAGCGTCTACTCACGGACGAAGAGATTCAAGCAGCATTCGATAATTTGGTGTCTTACGTGGAATCGTATGAGGGTGAGGGCAATGAGTGAAAACAACGTTATCATAAGTGCGCCCCTTTGCGACTGCCCATGCCATTCAAGCGGTAATACCTTCCCCTGTGGCGCCATGTGCTGGCACCCAGGAGAAGACCAGTTCGGTATGCCAATCAGCTATGACCACGCAAGTCTAGCTCAGCTTTTGAAAGTCGCAATAGTGCGCGGTTACAGTGCTCAGTCTATCGAGTCTAACATCTGGGAAGCGCTTTTTCTGGCTGCTAATGAGGCTGCAAGTGGGGTCCATACCCCAGTTGCAGCCAACGACGGGTACGAGAAACTTCGCAAGTGGCTAGCAGACCTTCTGATCAATGGTGAGTAGCCATGACAGTGTATCTTAGTAATGCGTTCTCTCTTTCAATGATAACGCCTCCGACCACTGTTAAAGTGGTCGAGGCTAGCATCGAGGATGTAAAAAACATCCTCGCCCGCGGCTTCACAAGCGCCGTGGGTCATGAGGCCACTGCCCAAGTAATCACCACTCAACTTAGCATTCCAGTGTCTGCTAATCGCGTCAGTATAAAACTACAGGACGGTGACATACTAATAGTGTTCCAGATTCTCACTCGGCTTCCCGAAGGGAAAATTCTGACGGAGGCCGAGATGAGGCAAGTGCCTAGTAAGTGGTATATAGTAACTCTTCAGTAGCCCCAACTAAAACTTTTTCCCCTCCACTCACATGCCCGCGCCCGAAGGGAAAGGGGCTGATACCCTAGGGCATCGGGAGAGCACCTTACCGCACTTGCGTAACACACGTCTCCACACCAGCACACACCGTCCGAGTCCCAAGCGGTGTGTGTATGGGTGGATGTGCGTGTGTCCAGTGAGTGTGGGCCACTCTTATGAGTGGTAGGTGCCTGCGGGGTTCGAATCCCCGCGCGGGCGCACCCCACACAGGCGCCACCTCCTCGCGGTGTGGGGTGGGCAACTGTGCCTTTGGCACAGGCCAAGCGCGCCAATCGGAAAATACATCTGCGAGG
>Ga0208662_100526_pt1 | contig 14229 bp, 15 predicted proteins | sample OSPB_host_MetaG_FD_187136 | JGI IMG/M metagenome (GOLD analysis project Ga0208662, IMG submission 187136) | Hot spring microbial mat communities from Yellowstone National Park, Wyoming, USA - OSPB_host_MetaG (SPAdes) (version 2) | ecosystem: Environmental > Aquatic > Thermal springs > Hot... | reverse complement strand
GCGGTGATTAGGATCCTCCTCATCTAGCTGCATAAGGGCTCGCCTAGCTCTTCTAATTGTCTCCTCCACCTCGGTGATGACTATATCCCGTGGGGTTCCCACGCTCGTGGGCAAGTCAAGGATGACCCCTATATCGGTTCCCAGCTGTACTTGGAAACTGATTATATCATCTGGATCCACATCTATATATCCATATTGAAGCAATTGATACGCGCCGGAATCCGTCATTATCGGCCCATCCCAATTAAAGAGTGAGTGCAGTCCTGTTTCAGCGGCTATCTCTCCATAATTCACCTTGACTAGGTATGCATTAGTTATGAAGTGATTGAATCCGGCCTCCTTAATCTCATCCAGATGCAGGGTTTGCTTTATTGGGTTAATGACTGGAAACATGGTTGGGGTCCTAATAACTCCGTGGGCAGTATGGATCAATCCAATGCGGGCCAAATCATCTTTATCTATTATCTCGAACATTTGCTCCTCCGGAGCGTTATGCCTGTTTCCTCTTTAGGTAATTATCGAAAAGCTCCTTTACGCGCTTAGCAGTTAATCCTGATCCCTCTATGCCGTTTTGAGTAACCCTAACGCCTTCCCCAACCTGGATAATGTTTGCTTCTTGTATGTATTTCACCATTCCTGGGAAATACTTATCCAGCTCCTTGGCGAAATCAGCTAAATCCAAGTATTGCTCTATTAGGATAACCTCGCGCCAATTATTGAATGATATTAGGACCTTGCTTGCCTTCTCTCCCTTGTCATTCACCGCTTCGCTTAACACTATGTTTAAGTTATTATCCATCCCAGCTAAGGTTCCTCTATAGTGACCGGATTCAGTATTTACAATAACCTTCTTGCCAAGCATGGAGGCAACCTCCACTAGGAATCTCCTATTGCTCTCGGCGAGCGACATGAAAGCAAAGCGAAGCAATGCTTTTAAGTGCTTTGGTACATTGAAAATCATGTACTCTTATGAAACTGATCTAGATGTAACCAAGCTGGAGACGGAGGGGCAAGTAACCAGGTTATTCCTAGGCAGCGATGTAGTGATAGAGATACCTTCCCGCTTCTCGTCCGGCATAGGTAAAAAAGTTCATGTAAAGATATCCGAGGAAAAGGATGATCCAAGTAAATGGAGTATCTATATGTGGGGAATAGTTTATGCATCCAGTGATAACTCCTATAAGGCATCCGCCGGCGGCTTCATAATTAGCATAAATAATGCAAGCAACGTGCCGCAAGTCGGAACAAAATTATATATAGGAATTAAATATTGAAACTCTCTTTAATTATTTAATAATTATTTAATATATGTTTTTAATCGAAGCTGGGCGGATTCTCTCCGCCGGCGCCGCCTTCACCGCCCTTGCCGCTGGGGGTCTCTATCTTGCTTGCGGCTATAATCTCGTCTATCCTCATTATCATGGTCATGGCCTCCACGGCTGCCTTCATTGCCTGAACCTTAACTGAGAGCGGCTCAACTATGTTGCCCTCAGTCATATCAGTTACCTTGCCTGAGAATGCATTTACTCCATACTTCCACCCATCCTCCTTGCTCTCATGCACGTGCCTAAGCTCCGTAAGTATGTCTATGGCGTCCAAGCCAGCATTCTCTGCGAGGGTCTTTGGTATGGTCTCTATTGCTGAAGCAAAGCTCTCAACGGCATACTGCTCCCTTCCGCTTACCTTAGATGCGTATTGCCTGACAACCTTAGCCACCTCCATTTCTGCGGCTCCGCCGCCGGGCACTATGTATGGCTCCTCAATAACGTCGGAGACCACGCTTAATGCATCCACTAGGTTCCTCTCCGCCTCATCCACCAGCCTCTCGAATCCTCCCCTTATCAATATGCTGACTGCCTTAGGGTTCTTGCATTGCTCCACGAACACCATTTTCTCATCTCCAATCCTCTCTTCCTTCACTAGCCCAGCGTAGCCAAGATCATTCGGGGTTAAGTCCTCTATATTAGTGACTAGTTTTCCTCCGGTGGCCCTGACCAGCTTCTCTATATCGCTCCTCTTCACTCTCCTCACTGCCATTATGCCGGCCTTCGCTAGATAGTACTGCGCGATATCATCTATTCCCTTGGTGGTGAAAACCACATTTGCGCCGACAGCCTTCAACTTATCAACGTATGACTTAAGTATGTTCTCCTCCTCATCTAGGAATGTCTTTATTTGATCTGGGCTATTTATCCTTATTTCAGCATCTATCTCAGGCTTCTCCACCTCCAGCGGTGAATCGAGGAGAGCTATCTTTGCGTTCTCCACTTTCTTCGGCATTGATGCATGGACTACCTCCTTATCGATCACTATGCCATCTATTAATTGAGTATCAAAGAGGCTGCCTCCATGCTTCTTGACTATTTGAACATTATCGAGGTCGGCCACCCACTCATTTCCCCTTTGCTCTGCGACTTGTATCATTGCCTTAGCGGCCAACTCCGCGAAGTAATCCTTAACAGTCTCGCTTATTTTTCCATGCATTGATGTAGCGGCCACCTTCTTCAGTACCTCAATATCATCGCGTTTAACGGGTATGGCTATCTTCCTTAAGTGCTCTATACCTACATCGAGCGCTTTCTTATAGCCGGTTATTATCACCGTTGGATGAATGTTCTTGTCGATTAATTTCTCCGCTTCATCCAGTAACCCGCCTGTCAGTATCACTGATGTGGTGGTTCCATCCCCAACTTCATCGTCCTGCGTCTTCGATATCTCAACCAGTAATTTACCTATTGGGTGCTGCACATCCATCTCGTTTAGGATGGTTGCTCCATCATTAGTTATGGTTATGTCGCCTAGGCTATCTATTAACATTTTATCCATTCCCTTTGGACCCAGCGTTGACTTCATTACCTCTGTTATGGCCTTGGCCACCATTATGTTTACCCTGAGTGCTTCTTTTCCGAAGGCTCTTTGGGTTCCCTCCTTTAGCACTAGGACAGGTACTCCTCCTATTTGCGTTAAGTATGCTTGCGAGCTCATATTGTGCATGCCTTTAGATCGCTTCTATATAAACTTTTTCCAGATGATACTCAACGCTTTAAATGAGTGGCCGACGCGCTATGAATGGGCGCCTCATGGATGCCATAATATTAGCCTTTAACCATGGGAACGGGCCATACACGCGTGCATATCAACTAGCAAAATTAGTGAAGCAATACTTGGGAATAAATGTCCCCATAATAATTCCATGGATATACCCTAACCAAGATGAAATACTTTCCCAATTTGGTCGGGATTACTTGCTAAGCAGGGAGCTAGGCAATATATTAAGCCCCGCATTGTACTGGGGCGGTTCATTCATTGATTACGCGAAGAAATTGCCCCTTATTGGCGAATATATAGAGAGGAAATTTATCGATGCATCAATGGGATCATTACGGGTCAGGGATATGAATGGCCGGGAACTCGACATTAGGGTTAATGATCCCATTTACATAAATGCCTATCCCGTGTTGCGGTTACCATCATATACGCTATCACTTCATGAACATGTGATACTGGGCAATTACGTTACTGATTTTGGAGAGGACATAGGCACGGATGTAATAAAGTGGTTTAGGAGAGTTGAATCAGGTATATTGACCTTTGTTTCAGCTCCAGCTGGAGCATGTGCCAAGGGATTGATTTTCTCCGACGCAATGGTAATACCGCCGGCCATCTATAAATATAGGCGTGATGTATATAAGTTCAGGGGAGTGAAAATACTTGGATCAGGGGTTTCTGGGGCCAATGCGGCTTTATCATCGATTAGCGGGAAGTCGAGGAGGAAGATAATGGTGACTAGGGGCGGCTTGGCCACGGTGTGGGAATCTTGGTTCCAGGAAATACCGGTGCTGATACCTAAACCGCGTCCAGGCGAGGATCCGGAGATAATATATAACGTTGAGGTATTCGAAAAATGGAAAATGGCTCACCTCATGAGTGGCGATTGGTTAAAGGATGTCGACATCGCCATTAAGTACGCTGCGGCGAGGACTTATAGGTTGATTCCGAGACCACTAGGCCTGGAATTAGCTGCAGCAGAGATAGTTAGGCACATTAGAAATCGCGGCACGCAATTAAGCAATAAGTATGAATGGCTCTGCAGAGAGTCGGCGGCTCATAATTAATCACATATAGTCACCGCATTGTCCTAAATTACCTCAACGGGCAATCCCCTAGTATCAACAATTGTTCGCGGCTCCGGCGTTGCCAGGATTATTTTGCTGCTCGGCAATTGCCTCATCATCAATACCAATGAACTAAAGTCAATGCACTTCATTGATGTTATCACAATTGTTCTTCTTCCCATTATTGCATTGGTAAATACGGCAATTTCCGGCGGATTCCAGTAAAGCCTCTCGACCTCATAAATATCGGGCTTAACCTTAATGCACCCATTTGGTCCAGCTAGGCATAGACTGCTTACTTGAATGGCACTCAATAATGCCAATGCCTTATCTATTCTCCTCACATCGCTTCCCTCGCTCATGCATTCGCTCCATTCCAGTATAGCGACTGTTCCATTCCCCCTCAACGATAGATCCCTGGGCGATTTAATGATCAATTGATTAAGGCGAGCGCTGGTTAACCAATGCATGTGAGTGGCCGGCTCGAGGTAATCATACGGCTTCAGAGACATGTAGGTTCCCTCCTCGGCTTCAGTTCCTTCAATGGATTGAGGCGGCTCTATTATTAATCGAGTCGGCAATGAATGCATCCTTGTCACCTTAATCAACTTGAGCCTATCAATCATGGTCATCCTTATCGTAATGGGGTTCTCGATTGCACCAATCCATTTGCCTCGTATTCTCATCAATAATGCGTCATCCGTGTGCTTAATTACGGAGATGCTTAGGTGAGGGTCAACTTGAGCCTCAATGCTCGCTTCCTTACAGGGATGCCTTATGCTTACCTCAGCCTCTTCTCTCCATCGTATTCTATTATCGCTTATGTGAATTAGGGGGACCCGCGAGATGCATTGGGATAGATCCAAGTACGCATTAATTACATATAATGATAATCCAAGCACCGTGCCTGAGACCATGAATGCCTCCTTAATGAGGCCCAGGAAAAGAAGTAAATACATGGTGGATATCAATGCCAGAACCATGTATGATGCGTGAATCCTCATTTAAGTCTCCTCGAGAAGGGAGTCTCGGTTTCCTCAATTATCTTCCGGATCAAGTCCTTGGGGTTCCCTCTTATGGTGAATACCCTATGCGAGAGCACAAGCGGTGCAAGTAACTTAACGTCATCAATGCTCACCGCATCCTCATCATTTAATAAGGCCCATGCCCTGGATAGCTTGGCAAGCATCTGTATCGCCCGTGGACTCGCCCCTAACCTGATTGCTGGGTTCCTCCTCGTTGCTTCGCCTATCTCCACTATGTAATCCCTAACCTCATCGCTTATGGTCATCCTCTTAACCTGTGATTGAAGCATCTCTATGTCCTCTATCGATACTATTGATCGCACTACCCCCACATCAGAGTAATCTGAATCAATTAACTTGGTCTCCACCTCACGGGTGGGGTATTCCATCTCTATCTTTATCATGAATCTATCTAACTCCGCCTCCGGTAATGGGTATGTCCCCTCCATCTCCAATGGATCCTGAGTGGCTATAACCATAAATGGTTGAGGTAATGGGTAAGTCATGGAGCCAATCGTTACTTGCCGTTCCTGCATTGCCTCAAGTAGCGCTGCTTGAGTGCGTGGCGGTGCCCTATTTATCTCATCAACTAATATTATGCTGGCAAATATGGGTCCCGGCCTTGGCTCTAACTCGCCGGTCTTAGGGTTATACACTAATGTTCCGGTTACATCGCTGGGAAACATATCTGGCGTGAATTGAATTCTACTGAATTTCAGGGAAAGCGCCTTGGCGAATGCCTTAGCTAATGTAGTTTTAGCTAAGCCAGGAGGTCCCTCTATGAGCGCGTGACCTTGGGAAATCAGGGTTGCCAGGAGAAGCTTTACCTCTAATTCCCTGCCTAAAACGACCTTAGATACCTCACTCGTCACTAGCAATGCGATTCTGCTGCCCAGAGACACTGGGCAGAATCAAGCGTTGCGACTTAAAAACTAGTCGCCGGTGAATAATGTAGTTATTGCTTTCATATTTTTGCGTGTCCATTGAGTGGTAACGCTCTTCGCAATGAGTGGAGAGGAAGCAACGATATATAATAATAAATAGAAATATATCTTCTCACTGCTTGAATTATTAGAAAAAGTTTAAACACTTAATTAAGTTTGTTGAGGCTAATGTCTGTGGCTGTTATTGATTTAAGGAAGAAATTCGGCTCAATAGTTGCAATTGATGGGGTCAACCTAACCGCGTCGAGGGGAGAAACCATTGCCTTGGTTGGTCCCAATGGTGCGGGTAAAACCACGCTGCTTAAAATCATGTCGGGTATATTGAAGCCCGATGAGGGCAAGGTATTGATTAATGGAGTGGAATCAACGAGTCCCCGAGCCAAGCGAAGCATTGGATTCATGACTCCCATGGATAGGGGAGTCTACTGGAGGCTAAGTGCGATTGATAACCTAGTGTTCTTTGGCACATTATATGGGCTTTCAATAGGTGAGGCTAGGCGTCGGGCCAGGGAGGTTCTTGAATTGATGGGCCTAGGTGACCACGCGAATAGTAGGGTGGCTACGTTCAGTACGGGCATGATGAGGAGACTAGAGCTTGGGAGGGCCTTAATGCATGATCCTGACGTTCTTCTCCTGGATGAGCCCACGAGCGGAATAGATGTTGATGGCAAGAAGAAGATATTGGACTATATAAGAGTGCTGAGGGATAAGCTAGTGATAATAGCCAGCCATGATCCGCAGGAAATATCGTTAGCCTCAAGGGTTCTATATTTTAATAAGAAGATAGTGGAGGAATCCGGTCCTCTTAAGATAGTCAAGATACTGGTCAGGGGCCGCTTAATGGTGGGTAATGATGGATTCAAAGTGATAAACATGGGCAGTAATGAGTTTCTATTGGAGATGGATATAAATAGGTTCTCGAGTTTCATTAGGCAGTCCTCAAATTACTTGGAGGGGGACATCCTCGATATCGATGTAGAGGTCGCCAGTGAGGGGAGGATAGCGAAGAGGAGGTGGGGCGAGCATGGGATTAATTGATAGGCTCTACTCATTCATAGTCATACGGGGATTCAAGGTATGGATAAGCTATAGGACTCAAGTAGCCCTTAACTTGGCTAGCTGGTCTTTGCCCGTCTTCATTTATTACTTCATTGGAATAGCGCTTGGCTCCAGCGCAGCTAGCTTCAGGAGCAGCTACATATCGTTCGTGACTGTCGGTCTCGCCTTCCAAGGATACTTCTCCTCATCAATAACGACCTTAGCGACTAGAATACGTAATGAGGAATTAATAGGAACGCTGGAATACGATATAGCGACCCCCTTAAGTCCATTATCGTTCATGATGTATTCATCAACGTGGGGCTTGGCCATAAACTCGATAAATGCATTGATGACGTTGCTCATTGGGATGGGGTTAGGGATTCGATACAGCATTAATTGGGTTTCCTGGTTATTAGTGATGTTGCTCTATATGGTGTCCATCATTGGGTTAAACCTAATAGCTGGAGCCACTGTTCTAGTGGTTAAGCAGGGCAATCCAGTCGCATTATTTACATCCGTGGCCAGCAATTTATTGGGCGGCACAGTATTCCCAGTAACAGTATTGCCGCAATTCCTTAAGGACATCAGTTACTTGATTCCGCTCACGTGGGCCTTGGATGGATTTAGATCATCGATGCTGAACGCTGCCCCGCCTCAAATGATTCTGAAGGATTTATACTCGCTTGCATTGCTATCAATTATCTATTTAATAATTGGAGTCCTCCTCACCTATATCGCATTCAATAGGATAATGCGTGAAGGCTCGGTTCAGCAGTATTAGGTTTCCCGGGCTAAGTTTTTAAAATGACTTGACGCAGGAAGTATCATGAGCGATAAATGGGTCATAACCAACATAAAGGGCTTCATAGAGAAAGCCATTAATTGCGGCTTAATATTTAAGGCAAATGGAAACCCACGGGGAGCAGTGATTATATTCTATGACATGTATTGCCCCGGTTGTGCATTAATGGAAATGGATCTCGGGGATTACTTTAAGGAACTCAGGTCTAGGGGGGTTGATATTATTTACATTGATTTTCCAGTTCATAAAGTCGATATGCTTCATGCTAAGGCCAGGATAATATATAGGAGGAACCCAGAGGAGTTTCTGAAGGTTCTTGACTCAGCCTATGGAGACATGATAACTAAGGGCAACCTAATTAAGGACTTGGATGTGAGCGATGATGATGCCAAGGCAGAACTAGAGAATGTAAGGAATTGCAAATCAAGTGCCCAATCGATAGGAATCAAGGGCACGCCAACCATAATAATCGCTAAATATGGGCGAGACACGGCCACGGCAGTTTTCGGCTACATAGGCCCCCATGAAGTTATGGATCTAGTATCACGGGAATTATTCCAATAAGCTATAAAGCCTCAATGAGTGAGGATTTTTATTAGCTCAAAACATAGAAGTGCAAATAATTCCTCCATGTGAATTACCCCGCCCTCATGGACGGGGCATCCCCCACCTCGCGGAGGGGGACTTCCGCCCCCTTAACCCCCAATAAAGTTGAAAATGATTTTCCTAATATGTAATTATGCAAAATTCTGATCAGCAGTGTTTGGTGTATATAGCTGGAGATGTCTCAAAATATAGCCCAGTTAAATACAAATTTGAAAATAAGGAAGAGAGGACTTTCTTTTCGGCTCATGCCCTATCTAAGATATTCGAAGTAATAACGAATAGTAGCGCTGCTTCCAGATAGTCTGTTGCAGGCTCCCAATCAATCGGAGAAGAAAAAAGTAGAAACTATGAAGAAAGGATATAGGTATCTTGTTTTGGCTAGGGCAAATGAGCTCAAAAACAAGGAAGTATAGATCAAACACTCGAACGCGATATCGAGTCATTCATTAATAATATTACCATTGAAGTTATACCTAATACAGGAATAGGCCAAGCAATAGCGGTGGACGAAAACGGAATACCGAAACAAGAGAAAGAAAGCCCTCGTTATTCTAAATCAAGAAATCCGGTTTTTATCTTTAATGTTATTAGAATATCTGAAGGATGAGTTCTTAATTATCTCTTATAATGCCATTATAAAGACGGCAATAGCTTGGATGAATTAAGAACCAACGAAAAATTATGCGATATTTCTAAGTTGGTGGAACTTGTTTATAAATTGAAATCTGAATAATGCTTAAAAATTACTTTAAGGAGGCGAATAAAGTGATGCCGGGGTGGCCGAGCGGCCCAAGGCGTGGGACTGGAGACCGTGGCCCGACATCCCATCCCCGAAAGGGGGCCCGGGTTCAAATCCCGGCCCCGGCGCCAATCTCTTCAATCCTGTTGGTGGGGGTTTAGATGGTTTCGGCGCTGTGAAAAAGTATAATAATGCATTAATGTGGTTCTAGCCCATGAGAAAGAATATTTTAATTATAGGTCTTGCGTTATTGATTATTGGCGTAATATTGGTTGTTGTTTCGTTTTACTATATACCAAGAGAATTAAGCCCCTTAATTAGTTCCGTGAATAAAACACTGCTTGGGGAGCCTGTATCGCTAGGGCCTGGTGACGCTATTAGGATAAACGTAACCATAACTAGAGCCCCATCATTGATAATATTGATTTATAATGATTCCATGGATAGACCACTGAGCAGCATAAATACAACTACGCAATCCGCTTCTGTTTCAGGAATGTATATTCTATCATTTATAACTGAAACAAATTCCACAATTATGTTGGGACTAGTTAATAACTATACCACGCCAACTATTGTTAAGTATGGTTATTCAGTGATTCCAGCGAATTCCCTCGAGGGCGCCACCCCATTCATATTCATGTTATTCATAGGAGGTGCAATATTCATAATTGGATTAATAATTGCAATAATAGGCGCATTAATTAAGCCCCGTTCAAGGCCGTCTCCAAACATGAATCAGTAATTCCATGGGAAATAGGTAAGCGTAAGGAATTCAATAAAACAGGGATTAGGGATCCCCTTCCTCTGGCATGGGGTTTCCCATTGTACTTATGGTTTGGGGAATTGGGTTGATTAGTTCCTTGGATTTGGGTTCTTTTTCCGGACATGGGATTGAGGGATCGTTAAGGAGGAGAACTCGCCAAGGCGATGACACATCAATCAAGAAGACGAGGCGCTGCACTTATTTTTGTTTTGTAGCTCTCCTTAAAGAAAAGCATCTAAGCGGGATCCTTGATAAAGGGGTAGCTCCCTGGTCTTTGGGGTCCTCGCCATTTTGGGGTTGGAGGTTAGTTTCTTGTTGTTTCTTTTATGGTTTTCCTTATTGATGTACTTGTTAATGCATCTTTCGTCATATTTAATTAGTTATTTAAATTGAGATTTATTTAAATATTTATTTAAATTAAATCTTATAGTTCCCTCATTTTATTCAAAAATTTTAAAAACTATTTTTAGTTAATTAATTACATGGATAATAAGAAAATATTTGCCCGCGAATCCACCGGCTTAGTAAAGGAGGCCGGTCTCTTGGATGCCGTTTCAATAAATATTTCAGATATGTCAATGGGGGTCGCCCTCGCGGTTCTCGGCTATACCATGATGCTTCTGCCCAGCATAGAGGGCGTTAACCTAATTATTTCGTCTATAATTGCCTTTGCACTATCTATTCCGCAAATAATAGTATATACTATACTAGTGACTAAGATGCCTAGGGCCGGAGGAGATTACATTTGGTTATCACGCGCGTTCGGGGGTGCCATAGGGGGTTCACTGGCTTTAGCGTTCGTAGTGGAGTCCCTGGCATACTTTGCATTGGTTTCCCTATCAGCCTCGCCGACGCTCTATAGTTCACTTCTCGCAATTGGAGTAAATGTGCCATTCCTGACAAGCACGCTTGGCACAATACTGATTGGAGTCACATCATTTGCGGCAATAGTGTTAATCAATATTTTTAAGCCAAGATACGGATTCCGCTTAATAACTGCCCTCACATTGGTGTCGCTAGTTGCATTAATAGCTGCAATAATGATCTACATAATCGCCGGTAGAACTAACCTAGTTAATGCAGTTAACTCGTTGCTGCCCAATGGCTATAATTATCAAAGCCTTGCCGGTTCATATAAAGGTTCAACCTTTAACCTATTTAATACCATAATGATGATCCCATTCTTCGCCATATTCATTTATCCCTGGATACAGGCCGGGCCATCCATTTCATCAGAGATAAGGGGTAAAGGGGCATTGAAACTCAATGTAGTGCTTGCATCCGTGATAACATTCATTTTATTGACTATGGCGATAGCCTCCATGTATTATGGCCTAAGCTATCCATTTGTCACTGTTGCCTTATCTAATCCAAATGTTAATTACGCAATTAATTTCTGGACAGTGGCGATAGCTGCTGCCAATAATCCAATTATATCATGGCTATTAATCATTGGATCCTTCACTTGGGAGATAGCGGTATTAGCATATGGAGTGGTCGTAGTGGCGAGGTACATAATGGCCATGGGACTCGACCGGTACTTGCCTGAGGTCATGTCATATGTTAGCCCCCGGCTTCACTCACCTATTGCTGCCCATATCATGGATCTCGTGATAACCACTATATTGATAATTGCGGCCGCGTATTTTTATGGAACATTCACTGCGCTATATGGAGCCGTGGTTGCAGCAATGATTTATTACTTGGCTGTTGGTGCAGCTGCCGTGAAGCATGGGTTACGCGATGGCAATAAATTACTAATGATCGCCGGCGCCTTAACATCAATAGTATTCGCATTCATAACTTATCAATTCCTTGAGTATCCCAGCATATGGGGCGGTAATTGGTTAGCTTATGGCGTGGAGATAGCCACATTCATAGCTGGGCTAGGCATATATGCCGCAATGCGTAGGCATTACTCCAAGAAGGAAGGCATAGATATATCGCTTGCCTATAAGGAGATCCCTCCAGAGTGAATTAAATCATTTAATTCTTTCTTTAATTCCTTTTTCTCCTCATCCGTCAAAGTCCTAAGCGGTTCCTTGACATCCCCCAATTCATATCCCCTAAGTACTGAGGCTGCCCAGTAATAAGCTGCCGGGGTGGGGTACTTCTTTATTATATCGCGTACCTTAGTTATTGAGCGTTGAATATCCATGGCCTTGCTAAGATTGTTTGCATCATACTCCCTAAATAGCTTCACCTCTAGCTCTGGAACCACGTTAGCCATAGCGGATACAGCTCCGTGGGCCCCAACAACTAGGGATGGAAGTATGGCGTGATCAGCACCATTAAACACCTCAAGCCCTAGATCCACAAAGCCAGCCACTTGCCCAATATCTCCAGTGCTATCCTTTACTCCAATTATTATTCCCCGCATTTGAGCAGCGTGGCTTGGAGTCACATTGAATCCACTGTTTTGCGGTATGTTATAGATATATACAGGTAAACCAGCGACTTCCCTTATCTTATTGTAATACCTAATCAGAGTAGTTTCATCTGGTTTATAATATATTGGAGGCACCGACGCCACTGCATTAAATTCAAGCCTGGCTGCATCCCGCGATACATTGATTACGTCATCGATCACTGCCGCACCAACGTGAGCTATCAATTTCTTTCGTCCTGCCACCTCCTTAACTATATTCATTACTTCCCTCTTTTCATCGGTGGACATAACCATGCCAAGGCCCGTGGTTCCCAATAAGAAGAATCCATCAACCCCGGCCTTAATTAATGATTCGACGTGATTGATTAATCCTTCCTTATTTAGCTTACCATTTAAGAAAGGAGATGATAATGCAACTAGTACTTCATTCATGTGTTGTCACATTATTGGACTTATTTATTTCTTTCGTATATCTATTGAAAATGGTACCAAGTCCCCTTTCGGTGAAGACTTATGAATGTAGCCCCAGTGCTCTAAGGGTTTTTCTTATAGTATGGCCAATAGATCACGATATGCCAGTTAATTTTACAACCTATGTATCATTCTTTTTCCCTATTAATGGGAGTTCTCATGAGGGGGACGAAGCGATTTATTCCCTTCAGGGCAGGAAGATGTCGTGGGAATTGGGGGCAACTTTTTAAGCATATCACCGTAATGATTTTTTGGCAATGCATGTAGATATTGCTGGAAATGTGATTAATTCAATAGCAATGGAATGCATCGATGGCTCTATCGAGAGGCATCGATTCAGTAGTGGAGTGCGATACATATTGAGGAGTTATAATGATGGGTCGGAAGTACATGTAATAGGCAAGAACAATATGATATTCATTGAAATATGGGATGTGAATAAGTATGCTTTTCCCCTCGTGGTTCTGAGGTATAAGGCATCATCAATGGATGTGTTGAGCGCGGCATATACTGCTTGTTACGCGCATGAATTGCTTCAGGGAAAAATAAGCGAGGAGCGCATGGAAGCATTGATTTGATGATAAAACGAACGACAAACCTCGCCCTTCACGGTAGACCCAAAATCGTATTACAAAAAATAATTCTGACAGGATAATTATTGAATCATAAAAGATAAAGAAATATTTAAGAGTATTAAGAGTTCAAGTGTAGAAAGGTTTAAGGTGAGGGAGATGCGGTATTACCACGTGTAGGAGAGCAAGATGGTAACACCAATTCTCCCTCACCAAAATAATATTCAACATAGGATATAAATTACTTCCCTTGTTAGACTTCAAGGGAAAGAAAGGAGAAGAGGTAGCAAAACCCTCATCTCAGCGTGTTTATGGAACGATTCAGTAGAAAGCAAATCAAGAGCGCATGACGTATCCCCACAGACCGTGAGGAATTACGTAGAGAAACAAGGGATGGAAGTACAAGGGATGGAAGTGATTCAAAAGCTATTGGAAAGGGCTAGGAAAATATCCTTAGAAGTACTGTTCAGGGCGGGGTAAAAGCTTAAAAACCTCTTACTATTCCTCCTCAGGATGTCCTCTTCCGGTCAATTTTTAGAGAGTGGGGGGCGGGGGCCGACTTCCCCCGCAATACCGGGAGAGGACATCAAAGAAATTAAACACACGAATAGGAGGACTAACGTGGTTCGCCTCCTACCAAACGGCTTCCAGGAAAGAAAGCTAAGAAGGTTAGCCGACATCTCTGCTAAGCTATTTAACGAGATCAACTACGAGAGGAGGCAGCAATTCTTCCGCGGTGAAAAAGTGGATTTCGAGGGG
>Ga0208662_100518_pt1 | contig 14388 bp, 6 predicted proteins | sample OSPB_host_MetaG_FD_187136 | JGI IMG/M metagenome (GOLD analysis project Ga0208662, IMG submission 187136) | Hot spring microbial mat communities from Yellowstone National Park, Wyoming, USA - OSPB_host_MetaG (SPAdes) (version 2) | ecosystem: Environmental > Aquatic > Thermal springs > Hot (42-90C)... | reverse complement strand
TCTCTTTGAATTGGCAAATCTACAACTTCCCCTCCTCTTCCAGTTCCTACATGCAAGTTTGTTATCGATGTAATTAATAGAATATCAGATGCGTAATATCTACCTTGCATAATATTTTAGATTTTTATAAGCTTAAAAATTTTTTAAAACAATTATTTCATTTGTTAGAAATTTCAAACAACGTAAAATATTACGTATTAACTGTCATGATTGTTTTATTTCTTCTCAAACAAAAGTTATCCTTTACACAGAATTTTAAGGAAAAACGACGGTGTTAATAAAGTTTCTTCTGAGAATTAAGAAGAATTTCAAATCAGCTCTTCCATATCATTGAAAGAAACTATACAAAGTTAATGCAATAGAAAATGTGTTGTTTTCTTTTTTTCAATTAATGAAACCAAATTATTAATTTAAAGTTATTTTGACGCAGTTAATTTAATGATGAATATTCAAGATAAGAATAGGGTAAGGTGATATCAAGTATTTTGATTCGAATCTTAAGAAGGTGGAATTTTGCATCCATCAATTGGGCATGTGGGTTATAGTAAGAAAAAAATGCTTAATTTTGCATCCAAATCTTATTATGCAGAACCTGATTTCACTAGAATTTATGAATGATGTATTTATCACATTTATCTTTCAATCCTCTTCTGAGTTTATGAATGGCTAAAATTTTGCCGTTCATGTTAGTGAAGAATAGTTCTTTCAATCCTCTTCTGAGTTTATGCTGGCCTTGCTATTATTGCTGGGCTGAATTTACAAACCACTTTCAATCCTCTGCTGAGTTTAAGCCAAAAATAAAATAGCCGGCCAAGAAAAAAGGGATGACCTTTCAATCCTCTTCTGAGTTTAAGCAGGGGTTTTATATTGCTTATTCACCTACTGCAAGTGACTTTCAATCCTCTTCTGAGTTTAAGGAGCTATTACGAAAAAGACGGCTTTGAGGAATTATTAGCTCTTTCAATCCTCTTCTGAGTTTAAGTTATACTTTGCAAATTCAAATTAACTTGCAAAATGGGACTCTTTCAATCCTCTTCTGAGTTTAAGCATAGATTGATTCACAGAAGAAATGAATATTTGAATCTTTCAATCCTCTTCTGAGTTTAAGCTGATGATTGGAGACCAACAACTATTAAAGGTTATGAAATACTTTCAATCCTCTTCTGAGTTTAAGACGATTCCATTATCAGGTGGGCAAGTTGCTAAAATTCTTTCAATCCTCTTCTGAGTTTAAGAAACACATTGAAATCGAACAATGAATTTTTGGTTAATCACACTTTCAATCCTCTTCTGAGTTTAAGTGTAATACGTTATGAGACAAGTAAAGCAATAATTACTCTTTCAATCCTCTTCTGAGTTTAAGTGACCATAGAAATAGTACCAACGTATAGTTGTCCTGTACTTTCAATCCTCTTCTGAGTTTAAGGCTTAATGAAGAGTTGACCGCAATGTCTTCAGACTTCTTTCAATCCTCTTCTGAGTTTAAGTTTTAAGTGCAATACATAATCACTCAATTCTGATACTTTCAATCCTCTTCTGAGTTTAAGCTTCGCTTGAAAGCCAAAATGTGGTAAACAAAGTAGAAACTTTCAATCCTCTTCTGAGTTTAAGCTCTTCCTACATTTCTGTTATCCTTTACGTCCCAAACTTTCAATCCTCTTCTGAGTTTAAGTTAGTGATTTACTTAAGTACGGTATTCAACCAAAACTCTTTCAATCCTCTTCTGAGTTTAAGATGGGCGCCTGGTCCTAAAGTATGGTATTTTAAAGCCTTTCAATCCTCTTCTGAGTTTAAGTTATTACAATCTTTTTAGCGATTTATATTACCTTATAAACTTTCAATCCTCTTCTGAGTTTAAGCTGAGAAGGTTGTTGAGGCTGAGGTGGAGGTGTAGTTTGCTTTCAATCCTCTTCTGAGTTTAAGCAAAGTTAAGTCAAAAGAAAGCATTAATCCTTACACACTTTCAATCCTCTTCTGAGTTTAAGACAGGTATATCACCATATTTATCTTCACTAGATTCATACTTTCAATCCTCTTCTGAGTTTAAGTGGCAGAGCCAGTAAGAAGCACAAAGTATAGAGTACTTTCAATCCTCTTCTGAGTTTAAGTGCTGAAGAATTAAAAATATTGCTTGCTGAGATTAAACCCTTTCAATCCTCTTCTGAGTTTAAGCACAATCAGGTCGTGGTTATGTACCTTTAAGAATCGCTGCTCTTTCAATCCTCTTCTGAGTTTAAGTCTTATTTATAAATTGTGATTGAGGAACAATTTCTTCTTTCAATCCTCTTCTGAGTTTAAGTCTGAGCTTTTTAGAATATTCAAAGACCTTGTCCGAACTTTCAATCCTCTTCTGAGTTTAAGCCTGAGGATATTCCCAATGCTGTAATATTTACATTACTTTCAATCCTCTTCTGAGTTTAAGTTTTTTCTTATTCTTTTTTTTTGGAAAAGTTTTTATATTACTTTCAATCCTCTTCTGAGTTTAAGAGTTATCCACTCACAACGCAATCGGGAAGAGTAGATAGGCTTTCAATCCTCTTCTGAGTTTAAGAAATACGTTATTATCAGTATCATCTGCTGCAATTGGTCTTTCAATCCTCTTCTGAGTTTAAGACTACCACAGTCAACAAGGAGACAGCTTAACCCTTCTTTCAATCCTCTTCTGAGTTTAAGTTATACCCAAGTTGTTGATGGGAATAATCCGTATTCAACTTTCAATCCTCTTCTGAGTTTAAGAAAATTGCAGCTGCTACAAAAATAAAAACTAAAGTAAAACTTTCAATCCTCTTCTGAGTTTAAGCTATCAAATTGAAAATGTTAATCTTAAGAGAAAAGTTCGCTTTCAATCCTCTTCTGAGTTTAAGGACTAATCACTGTTGTCCACCCTATCCCTTGGATATAATCTTTCAATCCTCTTCTGAGTTTAAGAAATGAGATTGACAAACTGCTTCCTTCTTACATTATAAACTTTCAATCCTCTTCTGAGTTTAAGTTTATATTTATAGAGGGGAAGAAGAAACAATAAAAGCTTTCAATCCTCTTCTGAGTTTAAGCACATGCCTCAACCGCTACATATTGCAACCCTTCAAATCCACTTTCAATCCTCTTCTGAGTTTAAGAGAATAAAAACACCTAAACTTTCTTGAAACGTAAACACATCACTTTCAATCCTCTTCTGAGTTTAAGATAAACCATGACACGCTTGAGAAATTGAGCTTTAACTTTACCTTTCAATCCTCTTCTGAGTTTAAGTTACCTCATGCCATTGTTCTCCATAGTCTATATACTCTTTCAATCCTCTTCTGAGTTTAAGATAATCTCCCTGATAATCATATCAGCTAATAACCACTCCACTTTCAATCCTCTTCTGAGTTTAAGGGATGGAAATATTCACTTGCAATCTTTCTTGATTTCTTCTTTCAATCCTCTTCTGAGTTTAAGATGGGGGCCGTTAACGCTGGAACAGGTGAGGGAATACTTTCAATCCTCTTCTGAGTTTAAGCTTATTGCATTGGTTATTGATGCTGAAACTGCTCCTCTTTCAATCCTCTTCTGAGTTTAAGGGTGGTGTCGATGGAGCAATAGGGGTTAAACCAATGGTTACTTTCAATCCTCTTCTGAGTTTAAGGGAATACAGATAACCAAAAACGGAATTGAGATCGTTACCTTTCAATCCTCTTCTGAGTTTAAGTGAATATTACTAGAAAGTATATAATAAAACAGATTATAAACTTTCAATCCTCTTCTGAGTTTAAGATACAAGATGGAGCTCAAATAATGCAGTATACAACATTTACTTTCAATCCTCTTCTGAGTTTAAGTTGGGTTTTTTGGCCATGCGAGGGCCCGCATGATTGTGCTTTCAATCCTCTTCTGAGTTTAAGCCTCAGCAAAAGCAATGACCGAAATTCCTTTAGAATTAAACTTTCAATCCTCTTCTGAGTTTAAGTTTATAAGTTGCTGCTTCCTAGTTTCAATTGCTTGATCTTTCAATCCTCTTCTGAGTTTAAGGGATGGATGCTACCTCAAGGCACAGGTCTGAATCTTATAACTTTCAATCCTCTTCTGAGTTTAAGTGAGGTATACAAACAAGCTGGCAAAACAGAATATCCTACTTTCAATCCTCTTCTGAGTTTAAGTGGTTTTGCAGGCTTTGAACCTGTTGCTTTATATTTTCACTTTCAATCCTCTTCTGAGTTTAAGGCTAGATTTAATTTTATGAGGGCTGAAATAAATGTATTCAACTTTCAATCCTCTTCTGAGTTTAAGTACAAATTCATCTTGCATATAAATTGTTAATAAGGCCTTTCAATCCTCTTCTGAGTTTAAGGTTACTAAAGACCCACGAATATATAATTTCTTGTTACAAACTTTCAATCCTCTTCTGAGTTTAAGCAACAGCGGGGTCAACGCCAGTTACAATAACGAGATCTTTCAATCCTCTTCTGAGTTTAAGCAAATAGAAAGGTATGCTCAAGAGCTCTCTGAGGACTTTCAATCCTCTTCTGAGTTTAAGAGTTGCAATTTTTTCTAGTGGAAGACTAGTCAAAAACTCTTCTTTCAATCCTCTTCTGAGTTTAAGGGTCAAATTTACGTAGCAACATGGAATAGCTTTATAACTTTCAATCCTCTTCTGAGTTTAAGGCAAAGCTAAGTCAAAAGAAAGCAATTATACTTACACACTTTCAATCCTCTTCTGAGTTTAAGAGAATGTGGTATACAAGTATACTAGCAAAGTAGAACTTTCAATCCTCTTCTGAGTTTAAGAGCTTATGGCTTCGAAAAAGCCTAAAACTGTGGTAGAAAACTTTCAATCCTCTTCTGAGTTTAAGTAGCTTTCCCCATGTTTAAACCACCACGTAACTAATTCTTTCAATCCTCTTCTGAGTTTAAGGGTATGTTTGCTTTGGAAAAAATAGGAGAGTTAGCCTTTCAATCCTCTTCTGAGTTTAAGAATGGCGGAGTTTTTACGTTAACCATTCCATTAGGAACTTTCAATCCTCTTCTGAGTTTAAGTGGTTTGATAGCTCTCATTGTTTGGCTAATAGACTATCTTTCAATCCTCTTCTGAGTTTAAGCGTTAAGTTCCAAATCAATCTTATTATCTTTATTCTTAATTTCTTTCAATCCTCTTCTGAGTTTAAGATTTGCTTAACCTCTTGGTCTACGAATTGTATCCTGCTTACCTTTCAATCCTCTTCTGAGTTTAAGCAAAAATTTATGATGACATTGGTAGTGCTTATAATACTGGAACTCTTTCAATCCTCTTCTGAGTTTAAGCTAGTTTCAAGTGGAGACCAATTAGTAAATTCCCAGCTTTCAATCCTCTTCTGAGTTTAAGTTATACATAGTGATGTGTTGTGAGTGAAGTAGAATTGTCTTTCAATCCTCTTCTGAGTTTAAGTATAAGGTTTATGGCGGACTGGTTTACTGAAAAATACTTTCAATCCTCTTCTGAGTTTAAGTGGAATAAAGTTGGGAGTTTACAATTTAAGATGCTTAAAACTTTCAATCCTCTTCTGAGTTTAAGATAGAATATTCTTTAGCGACTACATGAAATATTTTGGCTTTCAATCCTCTTCTGAGTTTAAGATCACTACTTTCATGCGTAAGCCAATATTCATACCAACTTTCAATCCTCTTCTGAGTTTAAGCTACTTAAAGAAAGAGAAGAAGAAAGTATGTCTGAAGACTTTCAATCCTCTTCTGAGTTTAAGTGCAAAACAGTTCCACAAATATACTTTTACAAGAGTGCTCTTTCAATCCTCTTCTGAGTTTAAGAGTTTAAATTAGCTTAGCTCCAGCTTAGCTAGATACTTTCAATCCTCTTCTGAGTTTAAGTGGAATAAAGTAGTAAACCATGAGCGCTGAACAAAAACAACTTTCAATCCTCTTCTGAGTTTAAGTTTAGCCTCTGAGCAATCTCTTTGTTTACAGAATAATACCTTTCAATCCTCTTCTGAGTTTAAGCATATAGATTTAGAGAAAGGAACTTTAGAATATTTTGATCTTTCAATCCTCTTCTGAGTTTAAGTTAGCGTTTGTGAGGGACATAGTTAGGATTTACAGCTTTCAATCCTCTTCTGAGTTTAAGATGTATTTCCTATTGTTCCTTTATCCAAAGTCAAGTACTTTCAATCCTCTTCTGAGTTTAAGTGGTTTAGGTAAGCTTTTTCTTTTTGATTACTTATGCTTTCAATCCTCTTCTGAGTTTAAGAATCAACGCTTGAATGATTTGGATTTGTCCTAAAATCTTTCAATCCTCTTCTGAGTTTAAGATATCTGATGTCATCCTTTCAGCAAATGATTCCCCCTTTCAATCCTCTTCTGAGTTTAAGAAAAGAGATAAACGTTTCTCAGCAATTTTACAATATTCACTTTCAATCCTCTTCTGAGTTTAAGCGAGAACACGATAAAATATTAAGTTATAAACATATACCTTTCAATCCTCTTCTGAGTTTAAGTTAAGAAAAAGATTGATAGAGGTGATAAAAGATTACTTTCAATCCTCTTCTGAGTTTAAGATAATCGTAGTTCATGCTCTTTCACCACTCCTATCAAAACTTTCAATCCTCTTCTGAGTTTAAGTGCACTTTTTACAGTTCCATGTTACTATTGTTTAAAACCAACTTTCAATCCTCTTCTGAGTTTAAGTGATAAATTGGTTGTTCTGCCATAATAATATAACTATTTCTTTCAATCCTCTTCTGAGTTTAAGAAACGGTTTTAGATTCTTTTGATAACCCAGTATATTTTTGCTTTCAATCCTCTTCTGAGTTTAAGAGACAACTACAAGAAATACAGCCACTAATTGCTCAAGGAACTTTCAATCCTCTTCTGAGTTTAAGCCTTGGTTTCCCCCTTGCCCCCCTCCAAAAAAATAACTTTCAATCCTCTTCTGAGTTTAAGTTCTTATGAAATTTAATTTTTTAAAAATCTGCTGTTTTCTTTCAATCCTCTTCTGAGTTTAAGCATAGCATAATAAAGCTTTGTAAATAGCCTGAGCTTTTTCTTTCAATCCTCTTCTGAGTTTAAGGGCGGAAGGGGGGGAAGTGGTAAGACCCCAGAACAGTGCTTTCAATCCTCTTCTGAGTTTAAGAGCAATACAGGCATAATATTAAAGATAGATTGGTATCTTTCAATCCTCTTCTGAGTTTAAGAATATACGAAGAACAATCCTTACAGTTTAATGGTCACTTTCAATCCTCTTCTGAGTTTAAGCGTAAATATTATTATTATAGGTGCGTAAAAATGTCCTTTCAATCCTCTTCTGAGTTTAAGTTGAAGTTGATGCGCTACTAGGTATTAATCCTGAAGAAACTTTCAATCCTCTTCTGAGTTTAAGATTGGGTAACAAAACCAAATTCTTTCTTACTAAGAATACTTTCAATCCTCTTCTGAGTTTAAGCTTTTTCAAATTTGTAAATCAGTGTAAAGAAATAGGCTTTCAATCCTCTTCTGAGTTTAAGATTGTCAATGGAAAGTATGTATTCCTAGAAATGAAACTTTCAATCCTCTTCTGAGTTTAAGAGTTCCTGTTACAGGGTCAAGCACTATGTTTGCAACTAATCTTTCAATCCTCTTCTGAGTTTAAGATTAGGTAAAGAATGGTATGACATACGAACAAATCCTCTTTCAATCCTCTTCTGAGTTTAAGAACATGACGCTTTAGATAAAATGCTATTTGCAGGAGTACTTTCAATCCTCTTCTGAGTTTAAGAGCAAGGAAATTAATCCTGACGACCTTTTGCAAAAGATCTTTCAATCCTCTTCTGAGTTTAAGCTAAAAGAAGTATATATTTTCTTCGCTTATTGCTTAGCTCTTTCAATCCTCTTCTGAGTTTAAGAATATTTTTGTTAAGAAGACGTAAGAAATCATGATTACTTTCAATCCTCTTCTGAGTTTAAGAAAATGAGTGACCAATATCCTTATTGCACTGTTTACAATGCTTTCAATCCTCTTCTGAGTTTAAGGTAATAAAAGCGATATCTGAATAATCTCTATTTATTCTTTCAATCCTCTTCTGAGTTTAAGCCATACATTACTGAGTTCTTTAGCAATTTTAATCGCGTTCACTTTCAATCCTCTTCTGAGTTTAAGGATAGGGCCTATTGACTTAACTAGTGAAAGGTCTGTAGACTTTCAATCCTCTTCTGAGTTTAAGCATTAAAAAGCGAATAGTATTAGCTGGAACCAATAAATCTTTCAATCCTCTTCTGAGTTTAAGGTAGTATTCCGTCAATGAATCCTAATGGATTCCACTTCTTTCAATCCTCTTCTGAGTTTAAGGAGTGGTATGTAAGTACATATGGAAAGTTCCATAAACCCTTTCAATCCTCTTCTGAGTTTAAGAGATGTTTGAATCCCCGAGATACGGTTCACCGTATTTTATCTTTCAATCCTCTTCTGAGTTTAAGTTATCCTATGACGATATTTTCTATTAATGAACCTTAACTTTCAATCCTCTTCTGAGTTTAAGAGACCAATGTAAAATTACAACTCAAATAATTTTGCATCTTTCAATCCTCTTCTGAGTTTAAGTGCAAGTCTTTGCCCTAACTTAGGTTTTACTTGTTGTTGCTTTCAATCCTCTTCTGAGTTTAAGTGCGTGTTGGTTCTGCTCCAGGTCATGCAACTCATATCTTTCAATCCTCTTCTGAGTTTAAGAAAGTGGATACGCCGTTCCAGTTACGACTTGTATTTGAACTTTCAATCCTCTTCTGAGTTTAAGCTGGCTTACACCCACACCTAAACCTGCTAGTGTTAATCTTTCAATCCTCTTCTGAGTTTAAGAGTTAGCAGTGCTTTAAACGGAGAAGAGAAAGAGAATAACTTTCAATCCTCTTCTGAGTTTAAGGGCCCAAATTTCATCTGAATTAATGGATGCAATATCAAACTTTCAATCCTCTTCTGAGTTTAAGCGAATACCTTGCTCTCATTCTTGTATAATTCTGCATCTTGCTTTCAATCCTCTTCTGAGTTTAAGGTAAGTCGCTCTTAATCCATTATATGCCTTTGCTTGAAGCCTTTCAATCCTCTTCTGAGTTTAAGACTTAGATAAAAAATTAAAAAAGATAAATAACAAAACTTTCAATCCTCTTCTGAGTTTAAGAGCCAAAGGCCCGCCTGAGGAAGTTGGATTTGATTGCTTTCAATCCTTTTCTGAGTTTAAGCCCACATTTGTCTCGGCACGTATATGCCAGCTCCCACGACTTTCAATCCTCTTCTGAGTTTAAGATGGAAACGCAAAATAAATCAATTTCGACAAACCTTATCTTTCAATCCTCTTCTGAGTTTAAGCTATAAAGAGGATACATGGCGCTAATGACTCAACGATTTGCCTTTCAATCCTCTTCTGAGTTTAAGTTCTTGGGAATTGTATGTTAGGCATTTAGTAGATTTATTTCTTTCAATCCTCTTCTGAGTTTAAGAAATTAAGAAAACCAGAGGATTATATTCACATATTCAACTTTCAATCCTCTTCTGAGTTTAAGTGGAGGGGATTGGCTCCCTCAAAATTAATCAGGAAATCATCTTTCAATCCTCTTCTGAGTTTAAGCCTCTTCTTCTTTTTGAGAAATAAAGAGCAAATTCTCTTTCAATCCTCTTCTGAGTTTAAGTGTTTATACCACCACGTATGAAATTGGTTTAGGAATTCTTTCAATCCTCTTCTGAGTTTAAGTTTAATATTCTTTTTTTATGACTAGCACAATTAGCCCTTTCAATCCTCTTCTGAGTTTAAGGTTAGCTATGTATTCGCTGCTTGGGTGAGCTACTAACTTTCAATCCTCTTCTGAGTTTAAGTGAACAAGTGGAAAGATACGCTCAGGAGTTAAGTGAAGACTTTCAATCCTCTTCTGAGTTTAAGTACAAGTTAAAATTTGCTTAGAATAAAAATACCACTACTTTCAATCCTCTTCTGAGTTTAAGAGTAAACTCAAAATGCACAGCATATTCTGGAGCATCATTCTTTCAATCCTCTTCTGAGTTTAAGGTATGCTCCAGAGTCTCAAGAAGAAATCGAAAAACTTCTTTCAATCCTCTTCTGAGTTTAAGAATATTGACTTATCAAAATATTTGAGAATACTAGCACTTTCAATCCTCTTCTGAGTTTAAGAGAGCTTGCGGAAATGACTGGCATTAAAAAGACTACACTCTTTCAATCCTCTTCTGAGTTTAAGGAACAAATTTCATCTACAAAGGAATCAAAAGATATTTTCTTTCAATCCTCTTCTGAGTTTAAGGCACATAAGTTTCAATGATGCCATAGCTAATACCTCTTTCAATCCTCTTCTGAGTTTAAGTAAGGTAGCTTTAGGTTTATCAGGATTAGATGGTTTTATTTCTTTCAATCCTCTTCTGAGTTTAAGAAAACCATTAAGTTTAAATCATATCATTAAACTCATCTTTCAATCCTCTTCTGAGTTTAAGTTGAGACTTGAGTAACATATGTAGAAACATTTGCAGTCTTTCAATCCTCTTCTGAGTTTAAGAAGTGGAATAGCTTTCATGTTTTACAAAATATTTACAACTTTCAATCCTCTTCTGAGTTTAAGTATATTAGATTATATTGACAATGAGGAAATAAAACACTTTCAATCCTCTTCTGAGTTTAAGATAATGTATACTACTTTTAATTACTAAGCATGGATAAGCGCTTTCAATCCTCTTCTGAGTTTAAGTATGCATATTTTTTGCAAGAAGAAGAAGAAAACTTTCAATCCTCTTCTGAGTTTAAGAGTATCTCCCTTTGAACTGCGTAAATATTTGTGGATCTTTCAATCCTCTTCTGAGTTTAAGACCTTCACCGAAAGAATTCTTAAATAATATAGTTAACTTTCAATCCTCTTCTGAGTTTAAGTTCTAATTATTTTGTTATCCTCATCCCAAGTTTCAACTTCTTTCAATCCTCTTCTGAGTTTAAGGGCAATAGTTGCAAAAAGCTCTGTTGAAAATATAGCTCTTTCAATCCTCTTCTGAGTTTAAGAAACTATGCTTTCCAAGCAATAGCTAAAGCCAATATCTTTCAATCCTCTTCTGAGTTTAAGGCAAATATCAATACTTGGTTTACTGACTTTATTGTACTTTCAATCCTCTTCTGAGTTTAAGTAATAATAAAATCATAAACGATGATGAAATACTGATCTTTCAATCCTCTTCTGAGTTTAAGTGCAGTAGCATTCTCAACTTTACTTTTTTATATCTTGTTTACTTTCAATCCTCTTCTGAGTTTAAGCTGTTATGGGCGGAGTATCAATTGGTGTTCTTGGGAAACTTTCAATCCTCTTCTGAGTTTAAGAAAATTCAAATTGGCTTTGGTATGTTAACTACACCGCTATACTTTCAATCCTCTTCTGAGTTTAAGAAAACTTAAGTGTTCAAAATGCGGCTGGGAATGGGTATATCTTTCAATCCTCTTCTGAGTTTAAGTTTTCTTCTTTGTATAAGAGAGTATGATTAGACTTATAACACTTTCAATCCTCTTCTGAGTTTAAGTATACAGGCTTTTTAAAAAAAATTAACTTTTTTCTAGTTCTCTTTCAATCCTCTTCTGAGTTTAAGCTAGTACACTATACATACAGCTTGTAAGTGGTTATTTCTTTCAATCCTCTTCTGAGTTTAAGAATACCTGCATGCGAACAATTTGCTTTAAATATAGCGGACTTTCAATCCTCTTCTGAGTTTAAGATAGTAGCGTTAGTCAAAGACATTATACCCAAGTTGTCTTTCAATCCTCTTCTGAGTTTAAGAGCTTCTTCTAATGTTCATCTTCCTTAAACATTCTAATTGCTTTCAATCCTCTTCTGAGTTTAAGACTATTGAAGCTTTTGTGCTTGCTTGAAGCAATGCAGCCACTTTCAATCCTCTTCTGAGTTTAAGAAGATTCTTTTTCACAACTTTTTTAATAATAACAATTCTCTTTCAATCCTCTTCTGAGTTTAAGTTGAAGTAATGAATAAGAAGGCAGGAGAACAAATAGCCTTTCAATCCTCTTCTGAGTTTAAGAACCGACACAATAGATAAAGGTCGGCATTTCCGTTTTAAGCCTTTCAATCCTCTTCTGAGTTTAAGCATATTCCTTTACAGGCCCGCCTAAAAGCTGAAAACTTCTTTCAATCCTCTTCTGAGTTTAAGTATCTTATTATTGATTTAACGAATTTAGGTAAAACAACACTTTCAATCCTCTTCTGAGTTTAAGAGTAGCAGTATCAGGCTCAGCACAAAACCAAATCTCATTCTTTCAATCCTCTTCTGAGTTTAAGCTAAATAAAATATTCTTTTTTTCATTTTTTATTCTTTTTCTTTCAATCCTCTTCTGAGTTTAAGAAGCTAGAAGCTCTTCATCACTGAGCTGGTCAACATTTGCTTTCAATCCTCTTCTGAGTTTAAGAGAATTTGGGAAAACAGAAAAAAAGAAAAAATGGGACTTTCAATCCTCTTCTGAGTTTAAGTTCCTAAAGCAATTGTTCAATGAGAAATCCGAACAATTCTTTCAATCCTCTTCTGAGTTTAAGGGATCATCTTTCGCAGCTGCTACTTGTAATGTCCTGTCACTTTCAATCCTCTTCTGAGTTTAAGTAAATGAGATTGACAAACTGCTTCCTTCTTACATTATAAACTTTCAATCCTCTTCTGAGTTTAAGCTACTAGAAAATTATAACCATTAAATTTAAATATCCTTTCAATCCTCTTCTGAGTTTAAGAATAGAGGAATTTGTTGGTTTGATAGCAAATAGTGCCTTTCAATCCTCTTCTGAGTTTAAGTCCCCTAAATTTCTCTTTTTTGCAATTAACTTAACACTTTCAATCCTCTTCTGAGTTTAAGACTGGCATAGATTTGGATGAAATGATCAAAAATAAACACTTTCAATCCTCTTCTGAGTTTAAGCGATTAAGGCTATGTTGCAAAGATTACCAAAATTCCTCTTTCAATCCTCTTCTGAGTTTAAGGGAAAAACCAAGTGAAAAGTTGAGAAAATCAGGTGGACTTTCAATCCTCTTCTGAGTTTAAGAGAATATATTAGGTGGAAGCATATGGAAGGATCTTCTGGCTTTCAATCCTCTTCTGAGTTTAAGCTTTCATATTCAGCTCTGCGTTCAATTGAAGGTAGTGGGAATCCTTTCAATCCTCTTCTGAGTTTAAGCGTTAAGCAAAGGCTGGCTTGGTTATACAGAATTTGCAACTTTCAATCCTCTTCTGAGTTTAAGTGAATGGACGATTACTCTTAAATATTTTCTTAGTGTATTCTCTTTCAATCCTCTTCTGAGTTTAAGAAACAACTTATCAAGTTGGATAAATTTAACAGATATCGTCTTTCAATCCTCTTCTGAGTTTAAGTAAGTATTACATTTGTGAAGAGTGTAGTAAAAAGTATAACTTTCAATCCTCTTCTGAGTTTAAGGTATTAATACAGGAGATTATGATGACTTTATTCAAACTTTCAATCCTCTTCTGAGTTTAAGATGTCAAATGGAAAACAGTATTCATGATTCCAATAAATATCTTTCAATCCTCTTCTGAGTTTAAGATTCACAATCTCAACGACACGACTTGATTCTTTAAAAAGCTTTCAATCCTCTTCTGAGTTTAAGTTTTTTAGGCCGGCCATAGGTTAAAGGCCCTCTTTTAAGCTTTCAATCCTCTTCTGAGTTTAAGGTTTAATGGAAATATGTTTTCCTTTAGCCAGAAAGTTTCTTTCAATCCTCTTCTGAGTTTAAGGTTATTTCCTTTTTCTTAAGCTTACTAAGCAAAGCTTCTTTCAATCCTCTTCTGAGTTTAAGACCAAAGTACCATTATGAGGTAGATAGCATGAGCGAGATCTTTCAATCCTCTTCTGAGTTTAAGCAAGCGAATAATGGATGATTCATAGGAACCCTAATTGCTCTTTCAATCCTCTTCTGAGTTTAAGATACAAAAACAAAAGCAATAGAAAAAATAGGAACACCAGACTTTCAATCCTCTTCTGAGTTTAAGAATTATTCATATTTCTGAAAGTTAGACTGCCCTTATGCTTTCAATCCTCTTCTGAGTTTAAGTTAGTTAAATTACGGTGGAACTGTTAGTTGCAATTCAGGCTTTCAATCCTCTTCTGAGTTTAAGAGTAGGATATATAATTTACAAAATAATATCACAGCGTGAACTTTCAATCCTCTTCTGAGTTTAAGGGTAGATGTAGCATCGATGTCTCTTGGCGGGCCTGTTCAACTTTCAATCCTCTTCTGAGTTTAAGATATACGTGCCAAGACAAATGTGGGTTGTTCACAGAAAAATCTTTCAATCCTCTTCTGAGTTTAAGGAAGAGCAGGGTGATAAAATGAGTAAAGAAGAAGAAATAACTTTCAATCCTCTTCTGAGTTTAAGTCCTAACCCGCCAATATACTACAAT
>Ga0208662_100517_pt1 | contig 14389 bp, 17 predicted proteins | sample OSPB_host_MetaG_FD_187136 | JGI IMG/M metagenome (GOLD analysis project Ga0208662, IMG submission 187136) | Hot spring microbial mat communities from Yellowstone National Park, Wyoming, USA - OSPB_host_MetaG (SPAdes) (version 2) | ecosystem: Environmental > Aquatic > Thermal springs > Hot... | reverse complement strand
GTTTTGTATTCTCTGGTGTTATTCTGACTTCTACATTGTCCAGGACTGCATAAACTTTGTCATAAAAAACATAATACTCAATATCATAATATAAATTATCAACCAGGTTTAGTGAGGATATTAATTTTTTTGTTAGAAAGAATACATAAGGTACTTTTACAACATTTCTTTTTGTTTCTATTACACCCTTTCTGAGAGTTATTCCTTTGTCAAGTTCTAAAAAATCGTGTAACTTAAGACCATCTTCATCATAAACATCATCAGAAAAGAACATGGATGGAAGATCTTTATTATAAAAACCCAACAAGCCCTTACTAGGTTTTGATGAGTTTATCACATGGAAACCTTCGATGTTTTTGGCAAACTCGTTGGTATATTGATTATAGAAAGATGAGGGTATTAAGACTTTCCCTATTCGATACATGTCTTAAATATCAAAAATAACTTATTTATTTTTTTCTCTTTCACTCGTTGGTGGTAATGAGTAAAATATTTAAACCCAAGGAATTATTTCACTTTATGCTTTTAATTAAACCATCAGAAAAAGACATGGAAGAAGTCAGAAAACTTGGAGAAGTGATGAAAGATGGGACAATCCTAACAGATAAAGTATCAAATATTAAACCACCATACCTTTACACCTTTAAAGTTCAGTCACTTTCTGAGGTTGATAATTTACCTGACAATGTTGTAATAATCATTTATAAAAATATTAAGTTTGAAAGACAATATCTACCATTTATAAAAGCATATTTGGAAAGAATGACTAACAAAGATTTAAATATTGAAGTCTATAATGATGAAGTAAAAATTACTTCTAAACTTTCATATTTGGAATTACCAGTAGATGTTCTTAAAACAGTCAGTTCACTATTAGAAAAAATTGATTTTGAAAGGAGTTTAGGTTATATGAATTCGGCTATTCTAGTTGATTTGGTAGACTTTAAGAATGATATTAAAAGGATTTATTTTGAAGGAACTGAAATTTTTGTTGAAACAGATTATCCACAAAAACTAATGTTTAAAATCTCATCTCCAATCAAAATAATTTACAAAGGTGTCATAATTGAGGATGAATTAGTTAACATCACTGAATTAGATGACATTTTATCCAACAAACAAGGATTCAGAATAGTTTCTGTAAGAACTATTAGTGGTAAGAATTATTATAATATAGAAAGGGAGGAACAAGAAGAAGGATTTATGACCATCTTGGAGTTATATGAAAAACTTGGAAGAGATAAAAACTTACTTTTAAGAGTAGTTTCAAACTTGAATGGTTATAAATTAATTGATGAACAAACAAACAAAGAATACAGTGGAAGTTGTAGACAAAGAGGAGAAGATTTAAGTGTTATTTTAGGTGGATCATATCTAGATTACTATCCAGACACTTGTAACAATAATATAAAGGAACTTGAAGATGAGATCAAAAAATTTGGTCTTAGAGTAGAGGAATACTGAGGAGATATAATGAAAGTTATGCTTTGGAAAAAATTTGTATATCCTCTTCTTAAACCAGACAAATCAGTTTTTATAACTCATGATTACCAAGCATTTGATGTTAATAATATTTTATATGATGTAAGTAATGTTGAGATATACACAGATATTAATTCACCATCATATGCCATGTTCATTTCTTCTTATTTTTTCAATCTAACCTACCACATCTATAAAGAGAAACATGTTTTGCCAATGAAAATACCTAAAGTGAAATTAAGTGACCAGGATATACCAAAAGATAAGAAAATCATCTTCATAGGTCATGATGGTGTTAGTAGAGTTACAACTGAGTTAGTACTGAAAAGAAATGTTGATATTATAGACCCTGATTTAAGAATTGAAAAATTACCTAATTATAGGAATTCAATAATTCTATTTACACCTACAGAACCTTCCTTAGTTCTTAGAACAATAGAACTGAAAGATAAGTATAATTTACTAATATATTTTGTAATTCCTGTTATAGATGAAAAAAATCCTAATCCCCTTTTTTCATGTACCTTTCAAGGAAATAAATTAGATAAAGTAAGAGAAATAAAAATAAGAAAAGTGGAGTGATTTTTTTAGACCAAGTAAATAAAGGAGTTTTTGGTAGGCATTTTTATTATGTTTGGGTTATTTGTCTTTTCAATAGCTTTCTCTAGATGCATATTAAAAGTCAATTGTACCTTTTCAGGTTTTAGTTTATATTCTTCTAGACTTATTCTAAGTGAACTCTGAGCATTAATTTTATCTAGAGCAAGAATGAATGCTTTTAGTAGGTTTTGGACTGATAGTTCAAGTCCAGAGTTCTGAAGAGACTTGATGAAGGTGATTAAAGTTATTATGTTCTCAAGATACTTTACACTGTTTATTCCAAAGGGACTTTTGATATAAGATGATAAAGATTCAAATAACTGAGTACTGGTAAAAGAGAATAGTAAGTGTAGTCTTTTTTCAGGTGTTTTTGTTGAAAGAATAAACTTTTCATTTTGTGAATCAAACCAAAGTCTTATCATTTTGTCAGATTCCCTTAGTAGTTTTATAGTTTCCAAGAGTTCTTGAAAGTCTAATTTCCCGAACAAGAGATTAGAAACAACTGATAATTTGAATACTTTGTCAATACTTACCCCTAGTGGATAGATTTGATTATCTTTATTTAGAGAAAAGAAATGATAGGTTCCATTTGTTGTGCTTATTAATACATAGAGTCTTTGATTGTTCTTGGTATAAGGATTAGTGGTATAAAAAACTACGTTTAGTATTTGTTTCTTTTGGCTAAAAGACTTAATAAAATCAATTATGGTTGGGTTTTGTATGGTTTCCACAGAGTCTGTAACTGGATAAAAAAATTGTTTATAACTAGGAGAGGTTGTTAAAAACTCAATGTTATCAGCATTAACCCTATAGGTCACTGAATTTAACCTGTTTATCTTAGTCTTACTTAAGAACTCATTTAAGACACTCACAACATCTTTTCTTTGCTCTTCAGTTGCTGTTTTTACTTCTTGAGATCCAGAACTATAAATAGGTGGATAGACAAAACTCTTTCCAGATAGATATCTGGCAAGGTTTTTGGCTATTGAAGAGATTACTTCAGCTACATTATTATTGACACCTACCAGAAAGGGTATTGTTACTACAAAAAGTTTGTCTGGACTTAGTTCAATTTTTTCAGTTTTTTGTTCACCAGGTGAGATCAATAATTTTTTGTCTGTGAATAAAGATTTCAAATGGTAAAATTCAGCAATAGGTTTCTCAAAACAATAGTCACCATAACAATAAATTCTATTTTCAACATATTCGAGGTTTTTCTCTTTCATATTCACTTTGTTTTTAAAAGACTTCTCTTATAGTTAGGACTTTCTTTCCTTCCTGGAAGATTGTTGTTATCGTTTTCGTCTTTCCAAGTTATCTAATGTCTTCTTTAGTTCATCAAAGGATCCTAATAAACTTGTTTTAATATTGTTACGAATTTCAAAAATTTCTTTTTTAATCATCTCATTTTCAATTTTGTCTGAAAAGAGAATAAGAGGATTTTTTATTATCTCTATAGTATGTTTTCTAATTTCCACATATTTTCCTCCATAAAATTTAATAAGAATAATGATGGTACCATTTACTGCCATTAGACTTCCAGGTGAAAAGATTTTGTTTATTATCATGTTATTCAACCTACTAATTGACCCTGAAAAAGATGATAATTCAAAGTAGATGGACTGATATTTTTTACTTGTTGTTTGGAAATTATAATTTTCCTTTTCATTCTCTATACTTACAAGTAGTTTTAATAAATTGTTTTTTCTTTCATCAACATTAGATGAAGGATTTGTCAAGGAGTTTAAAAAATCATTTAATCTTAGTTTTATATTATCCAAATAAACCATGCTTATAAAAAGAACTTTAAAATTTTTGCCAACATTGATGGGCTATTCCATAGAATGAAGATCATTGCTAGTACTAATAAGATTAGGTTCCCTTCTGGATTATGTATCCTTGATATTATATCAGTTATAACACCAGCTCTGCCTATGAAGTTAAATAAGACTGCAACAACATCAAAGACAAGCAATACTACTAACACTCCATCAATGTAAGGATTTAATGTGCAGAGAAAATTAATTATGGTACAAAATGTAGAAGAAGTTGAAGCACCAGTAGGAGCAATTGAACCTCCTGTAAAAACAGATGATAAAAGGGAGACTATGAAACAAAAAATAATAGGAACATTTATGTCAGCTGTCAAGTTCTTATTATAAAAGTAAACCTGATTTGTTATGGAGTAGGAAATGTGAAAACTAGAAAATACTACAAGTAAAGAAAGCAAACTTAAAACTAAGTAAGTTTGTCTCATAGCAATTGGTATATATTTAAAAATAATTATTTTGTATCATGATTACATTTTTCTTCCCACAAAAGAATAGTCTATATGAAGATGAAAACATAAAAATGTATCACTTCCTTAAGAGAAAAATTGTTGTTTTATATAATTCATTCTCATTTGAGAAAAATAAGATTTTCTTCAGAAACTATGGTTTAGTAGACTTCTTAGATGAAATAAATAGTATAGAAAGGAAACCGAAAAAGATGAAAAATCTAAACTATGAAAAAATAACCAGTTTTGGAAATACTGTAATATATTTGAAAGAAGGTAAACCTTTAATTTGTAATGTCTTATCACAACAGAATAAAGCAGATCAACAACCAAACAGTGGTACTCCAAATCAGAATCAGATGAAGTCTGAAGGAGAACAATTATGTTATTCTTTTCTCAGTGTTGGTAGTAAAACTAGTGATTATTCTTTCTTGGTCGAAATCTTAAAGGAGATTGGAGGAAATTTACAAAATGAAATGTTTGAGTTTACTTATAAAAATACAGAAGTTAGAAAATGGAAAAATCTACTTCTCTTTAGGACACCTATAACATCTATTTATAATGTAAGAATAAATTATCTAGTAACATCACATTTTTAATTTTTTGAGGTTGAGAGAGTGGATGTCCCATCCATGAAGTAGAAATAACCTACTGGTGGTGAGCTAGTTCACTTTTAAATAAGTTATCAAACTATTATGAAATTTAACTTTAACATCTTTAAAAGAAATGATAACCAATCAGATGAAAACAAGAACCTTAGTCCTGATGTGGCAACCCTAGTTTCATTTATTAAAAATAAAGGTGTTAATTTTATAACTACTGATTCTATCCATGGAGGATCTGGCAAAACCATGTTAATGTTACTTCTCACATTTTTTATTTCAGCTTTTGTATCTAGTAATGTCTTATTAATAGAATCTGATATAAATGAAAAAGCAAAGAATCATTTGGTATCTTTTATGAGTAGTATTCCAGCTTCCACAGTATTACAGAGTAATAGTTTTATAGAAAGCTTAGTGACTGGAAAGATAAAGGAGGTACCATTCATAAAACCAGAGTTTTTTGATAATGAAGATTTCAGATATTTAATTTACAAAGGTGTCTACAATGAACAACATCAATATTTCAAACCAATTAAAAGAAAAGAGAAAGATAGTGTTATTATTGATAAAGAACCCATAAAGGGATTCTACTTTTTACCAGCTAGAACTGACAATCTGAGTAAGGAAATCATTCAAAAATATGAATCTTCTCCTATCATTGATAAAAACAAAATGATTTTTAAATTTTTGTACAACTTAAAGGATGTTATAACAAAATACAACATCTCATATGTTATTTTTGATTTACCACAACACACAGCTGAAGCAGAAACCATCTTTCAGCCCATAATTAATCTGAGTAAAGTTATCTTTGTTGTTGAGTATGATAAAAGAGTAGATATTACTATCTCTTATCTAAAAAACAGTATAAAACAATACTTAGTAAAACAAACTGACACAACTTGGATAATAAATAAAGTCCCTTCACCTAATGAAACCAAAATAATAAGTAGTATAATTGCCACTCTTTTTCCAGAGAGTAAGGATATTAAACCTCCAGTTTTTACCTTATATTTAGATCCTCTTCTTAACAATTATAGAGAAGTAAATAGACCTATTTGGAACATTCCCTTTTTTGTAAAGAAAAATGATAAATATGTACCAACATTATTAACAGACCTACTGAGAATTTATGTTCAGAGAGGAATAATACCTAAAATTTCAGTTGAGAAGAAATTCGAAAAACATAATTTGAAACTCTAATTTTTTTGTTTTAAATATTTTGGTTTTACACCAATCAGAACCTTCCAAAGGTCGTTTACTAAGTCGGAAAAAGAAAGCAGTCTATTGCTTATTTTATATTTCTTTTCATTAATTATTAATTGAGTTGGATTATCTTTTTCAATTAAAATATTATGGTAAAGACAAAAAGAGAAGAAAGATTCAAGATTATATTTGTTAAATATATAATATTCCACAAGTTTAGTTATATCAGAACCGTTGTCATAAAACTTCAAAGCATAATGAAGGTGATGGGTTGTTAAGCTTCTTAGGAGTTCAGTTAAAATAGTAAAATTTTTGTTGTAAAAGTGTAATATACTCTTATTCTTATCCAGAGTTATTTTTAGATTTTCATGTAAAAATTCAAGCTTTACTATATTATAGATTGAAGTTAGACTTGAATAAACCAAGTCATTAAATACTAAGTAGTAATTAGTAGTAATATTAAACAAATTGATAAGGTAGAAATGATCAGGTTGTTTGCCTCGAAAAATGATTGTTCTCCCTTCTTTTTCATATTCAACTTTCTTCGGATAAATAGTGATATTAATATTCTGTTTTTCTTCTTTCAAAAACTCTGAAAAATCAACATATTCATCAGAAATATAACAACCAACTCTATTACATTTGTCATTTAAAATCTTAATCATGTAAAAAGTGTTATCCTTGTTATTTTAAAAAGTTATTCTTGAAGATGAGTAAAACTTTTTAAAGACAAAAAAGAAAGAGGTGTTAATATGTATCTTAAAAATATCGAAATAGATGAAAAAGAAAATGAAATAGTATTGAGAAGAGATTTAATCAGAATTTATATAAGGAAGCTAAATCAAGACCAACTAATAATAGACTTTGAAAAAGAAGGTAGTGTAACAGGTGTGATAACCACAGAGATGGATAACATATGCCATAAATGTACTTCTTTTGATATGTTCAAGGAATTTGTAAAGGTACACCCAGACGAGATTTGGAGAATATTACATAGTGTTTTTGTTTCAACATTGACCTTGTAAAGGGAATATAAATATAATTATATGTTATGGACAATGAATTATTCTATAATTTTTTAAATGATATTCTCCATCAATTAGAGAAGTTTAATTATGGGAAACTAAATATTTATTCTAAAGACCAATTGGAGTCATATTACTTACTTTTCACTATTCTAAAGAATCTGAATATAAAAGGGAATGTAAAAATCCTATTGGGAGAAGAAAAGATTCCTCGGATAACAAGTGATAATATTTATTTGATTGTAATGAAAGTGGAAGATGAAAACAAAAGTAGAGTAACAGATTTTGTAAATGAAGTCAAAAAACATAATAACATAAGATTATTACTTTTGTCATTTACTACAGAAGAAGATGAAGAATTTTTACCAACATTGGAAGACCCTTTTACCTATTTGATTCCTTCAAAATATCAATATATTAAATTTTTTGGATTATTTAAAGCACTAACACAACCTATTGAAACTTTAGAAATTCTCAAGCAATCATTCTTTAGTAGTATTAACGATGAGATGATTCGATACATAAAACCAATTGACAAGATTAGTCTACCTTTTGGTGTAGAAAAAATAAGTGAATATATGATAAACAGTATAAAGAAGGGAAACTATAATCATATTTTATTAATAGATTTAGGAATAGGTACAACTACTTTTTTACGATACATAAGTAAGAAGGCAAATTTACCAGTTTTAGAAGTAGATCTAACATCAGTATTGAAAGAATATGTTGGACAAAGTGAAAGAAACATGAGGAAATTAATAAAAAAGATGCTTTCTTTTGCTCCTTCTTTAATTATTTTTAGAAATATAGACAATTTTTTAAGTTTAACATTAGGAAGTAGAAAAAGTGAAGACACTGGAACTATGGAAAATGTTATAAGGATATTGGAATCAAATTTGGATACATTAAGAACTTCAGGTGTTTCTGTAGTAATGTTAATTAAAAATCCTTCTTTACTTTTTAATAATACATTTGTGCCATTTCTTCAAAATTTTACCTTCAAAGTACCAATCTACTTACCATACAATCATTTTCCACCCCCTCCTTCACTTCAAGAATGTCTGACATGTAAAAAAGTAAAATTTGATGGAACATATGTACAAACAGTGATAGAAAACATTCTTACAGACTTAAACAAACCCAATTATAAGATAGAGAATAGTTTTGTTGAATATATAAATACCCTTCTTAAAAAATATGTTGTTATAACACCAAAAATGATATATAATATTGTTTCAACTTCCTTGGTGGTAGATAAAGACCAAGTACTCTCAGTCTCAGACATCAATCTAGATTATGTAACTTTACCTGATGAGAAAGAACTGAAATTAATATTGACTAAGGTTCTTACAACAATTAAACCAGATCCTTCCTTGGACAACATCTATAAATTAGAACTACCAAGAATACTTGTAGAGGATTTGAAAAGACTTTATGATATATTAGTTTATGGGTTCAAAGTATCTGAATAAAAAAACATAAAAAAAAATAAAAAACTTTACTTTCTACAAATAACATATTTTCTATAGGGATCTGTTCTAACAACTTCAATTTTATCTTCTTCACATGGAATTTCCTCATCTCTCCCTAAAATTAAAGTATAAAAATGATCACAGTCTTTCAGTTCTTCAACATCCCACTCATGAACGTTGTACACCAGTAACTCTCGATTATCTTCTTCACAACTGTATTGTATATTGTAGTCAAAGTCTCTTCTCTTTATTCCCACAACCATTTTTCCACCTTTAATATTACCTAATTTTATGGCAAATAAAAACTTTTTTGTTCTCTAACTCTCCTAATTTTATTGTCTGTTACATAGAACTGAGAAGGGAAAAAATTTAATATAATTTAAACAATAAAGTTAGAAAGGTGAACTTCAAAATGAAAGAAATAATTAACAGAGGAAATAAAATGGGTGAACTTCTAAGTGAATATGCTGAATTTATCGATATAGGTACTATCAATTATCTACTAGATCTTATGGGCAAAAAAGAGAAACAAACCAAAGAGGAGATACTCAAGGAGTTGGATATTAACAGAAGTACCTTATACCAACCATATGTTGGGACTGAACTTAAACAGAAGATAATTAAAGAGGCTTTCAAACGTTTAGACACAAGTCTTGTTATAGCAATCCTGTATGATCGTATGAAAACCATTTTCCTAAATTTTGTAGTAGATATTCTCTCAGTTACATCTGATGAACTTAATACTAATAATACTTTAGCCGAAGTTGTTAGAGATATATTAACTGAAAACATGGAACTACTAAAGGATATAAGAGACATTGAAAGGAGAAAAATTATTGAGTTTGTAACAAACTACTTTAACAGATGAGAAGGACAATTCTTTAATAAAGAAATCTAGAGTAGAGTCTATGATATAGGTTGAGATCCAATTGACTCAAATCCCTCCTATTTTCCATTATGTTTACCTCCTCTTATACTTTTAAACGGAAGTTAAAAAATTCTACAAGTTTTGTTTTGAGCCGAAAGAGAGAAGTTTTCTCTCCATACTTTTTAAGATAGACTATATTGGTGATAAAGAAATGAAAAGTTATGAGAACAAGAAACAAATGGCAAAAGTTTGGTTTAACAAATTAGATTTTTATATAGAAGCTAATATACAGTACACCAATAAGGGAAAACCAATTAAACCTTATTTATCCTCATTTTTTGTTATATTAAATGTGGAATATTACGGGAAAAACAAAGGGATAGAAATAGTAGTTTTCCCACGAAGTGGTAAGATAGAGGTAGAATACAGAAGTGGTGGTAAGTCTGTTGTTGCCAAAGCACCTGTTGAATATACTGGAATACCTAATTTTTCATCTATTGAAACATCATTTGATAATATAGAGATCCCTAACTATATGAAGAGAGTGTTAAAAACAATAACAGACAATACTTTTTCCTATAATGATCTATTAAATAGCCTTTCTTCTATTAAAGAAATACAGGATCTTAGTAATACTCCTGTTGGTGAACTTCCTAAACTAACACAGACTGTAAAAATGGGTGGAATTATATTTGATAAAAATGATTATGATGAAGACCTAGGTGAGGTTGATATTGCTGAGTATATTAATATCGATGATGCAACAGAATACAAAGTCTCTCATAATTGGTTTACAGTAGAAGCAAATAATGGAGAACTAACAGCAATCGAAAAAACTACTGGAAAAGAGGAAATGGGTTTTGATAAAGAAGAGTTCAATCCCTTTGATCAAGAGATATTAGAAACTATAATTCCTACTCAAAAAGAATTTGAAAGTCTTGTACAATTTGTAATGAACCTGATAAGGAAAGGTGAAATAGAATTTGGTGAAAAGAATACAATTGATCTAGGTTAGTTCCCAACTTCTTTCTCATCTCAGAGAGGTGGAACTTCTCACATCCTTATTTAGTAGATGAAGTCTCTAACTTTATAAAGTCTAACTCTTTTTAAAACGAATTTATTTTGTATGACTATAATTGAATCTTTGATTGAAGAGTATAATAAAGAACTGAAAAAAGGCAATGTCTCAGACATTTTGGTAAAGACACTAAAATCTCTCAATTTTAATGAAGTGTACAATAAACTTGATGAAAACAAATTGAAATATGAAGACTGTAAATTATTTCTAGGAGACATTCCATTGGCAGTTGACTTATTTCGAGAACTATATGAAAAATACTGGAAGATTACAAATATCAGTGGAATAACTTATGTAAAAAATGGGTGGTACAAGAAACAAAACAACTCATTAACCTATTTTATCAAATACTGTGGTAATGATAAATACCTTATCCAAACAAAGGTCTACAAGACTAAATTTCTTTTTGAAGATAATTTTAATTTCATACAGTTAGGAGAACTTGTTAAACTGTTACAGGAAAGAGTAAAGGGAGACTTTGTCTCTAGTAAGGTAATAAAAATAGGAAACATTAATTATATTGAATTATTAAATACAAGTGGTGAACTTATTTATATAGACCAAAATAATAAGGCAACAATCTTTATGGATACGGGAACTAGTATAGTTATAAAGAGTGTGGTTTAGAAGTGACCTCTTATCTTTTTTATTTGGCTGAAACATTTTACTTCCTTCCACTAGTTTTTGCCCTGCTATTAACATTCCCTTCGTTTATTCCTGGTCTGGAAAAATACATAACAACAAAGTTGGAGTTAACTGAAGGAATAGAAACTCTTGTTGGATTGAGTATAGTGATGTTTTTTGTCCCTTTCTTTATAAGTTCACTTTTAGGTTCCAGACTTTGTTTGAATGGACTTCTTTTTCTAAATTCCTTAAACAGTTGTTTTACGAATTTATTTTGTAAAATAACCCAACTAAAAACCAGTCTTTTTGGTTTAATAAATAATTCCATTACAAGCTTTGACTTAATCTCATCAACTCTTTTGGGTTTTATAATAGCCCTTGCCATTCTTTCAGTCTTTAGTAATTCGGCTTCATCTCTATTATCTCTTTTGACTAACATCTATAGTTCTGTGACTACTTTTACTGTCTCCTTTTTGATAAATGGTGTTTTAATACTAGGTGTTTTATGTGCTTTTCTGGTTCTAAAATGTGTAATAATAAACATAGTCTACTTATTAGTTTTAGTAGATATAATTGTTGTTTCCCTTGATGGAATATTCATTAGTAACTTCAGATCAGTCATAGATAAATATTTGGATTTGTATATCTCTCTAACAATTTCTTTTATATTACTTAAACTATTAAACTCATGTATAATACCAAATCTGATGAGTCTAGAAACTCAACTAGTTCAGGTTTTTAGTTCAGTGTCTTTCATAGGTGTTTTATTATCAACCATAAGTGGTGTTATTATCTATAGTTTTATTAGTCTCTCTCTATTATTCCTTATCTTTGTTACAATTGAGACCATCTTTAGTAATTTCAATATAACATTGTCAATAACTGGTAAACTTTCAAGGTTACTTGGACGGTGAACTACTCTGTCTTCATGGATAGATTAACCCCACCTTATGGAAGAGGACTTCCATCTTCTTACCCCCAAAAAGTTAAAGGATATAAGAGACATTGAAAGGAGAAAACTTATCAATATTATTCCTAAAGGGGATTAATCTAGTGGAATTTGAACCATACTTTCTCCATTTTCTAGGACTTCAATAAAGCCAGTATAACATAAAGGTATTGTAAGAGTTAAGATGGTACAAGAACCCGTAAAAGTTAGTGAGGAAAAGAATCCACTTAATCCAGGGCTTGGAAGAATCGAAGCAGGTGTAAAGACTGTTATTATACATTCAATAAAGGTAGAAAGATAAACAGTATATGTCCAAAAACTACGACAATATATAACAGGATAAATTGATTGATACTCAGGAGTAGGATTGAAGTGATTAGTATTAGGTAAAATAAGGAGGACTGCCAAATACCGACAACCATAAACCGATTTAGTAAATGTCGACATTGTTTTATGTATTATACATATTTGATTTGAAAAACTATTGATAATAACACATGATAAATATTTACAGAATAAGGAAGTGTAAAAATAAGAACCAATAGGCAGGTTTCGACAATAACGTGTTGTTAAGGTAGAAGAACTAAAAGTAGAAATTGTATATACACACATATTAGTTAGATAAAATTGAGAGGCTGTTGAACTAAAGTAGCATAAACTAAAACACAAAAAAGCTGAAGTTCTTAGACATGAGTAATAAAGTCTACTTAAACTGTTTGGTGGAAACGAACAATATAAATATATAACAAAAAACTTATGAAAAGCTCTACAAACCGTACAAGATATTGTAAAGTATTGTCCTGAGTCTGTAAACTTGGATGTTACGGGAGTTTTGTAAGTATAAATAAAGTATGCCCAACAGTAATCATGTAAATAATATCTCTCAGAAGAACATTTTACTAAATTGATTGTTGTAACTCCATTTTGTGTTGGAGAAGTCTTACTGGAATATGGAGGATAGAAAAATAAGGTAAAAACTCCAGCTCTATCACATAAGTTTCTAATAGTTAAAACTTCTATTTTGTAATTTCCTGAATAATAATTAAGACCAACATTATAAGTTACAATTGGATTGTGATTTAAAAACCCAAATGCAAATGAAGTTACTATAACTGAAAGAACGATACCTACAACAAGAAAAAGTAAAACGAGAATATTTTTCTCCATACCTAATATTCTTTTTAAAAAAGGATAGTGAAAATGGATAAGCATTAGAGAAATTTTAAATACCTTTTTACTAATATTTCATCAATGACTAAAAAGGATGAGAATGTAATCAAAGCCACAGTTTCAATAAAGATTCTTCTAACAGAATCCCTCTTAGCTCTTGTTAATAACTATGTTAAAGCAGTTCGATTCACCTTATTCTGGTTAAAAGAAAATGTACCAAATCCTAATGAAAATAAATTTAAATTGTTATCTAAAATAAATGAGGCTTTATATACAAAGTTAAAGAAAGAGTATAACTTACCACCAAAAATTATTCCAAATTGTTATAGGGATGCCCTCTCAGTGTACAAGGGTTGGTACAATAATCCTAAAAAGGGTAGGTTTCCGAGAGTATATAAGCCAACAGTTTGGCTAACAAACCAATGTTATAATATAAACTCCCAGAGAACGATTGTCAGAATAACAAAGATTGGGTATCTTCCAATTTTAGGTTTCTCCAGGAACTTGAAGGATTATATAAACTGGGAGATGAAGGGAGCTAAATTAGTAGTTGAGGATGGAAAGGCTTTTCTTAAAGTGACATTTGTGAAGCCAAGGGAGGAGAAGCTTGAACCAAAGGAAAGTGTTGCTGTTGATATCAATATGAATGAGATAGTTGTGGGAAAGGATGATATTAACTATGTTAGGATTCCAACTCGTCTGTATGAGGTACATCACTGGAAGTCTTTGGCTGAGAATTTACAAAACAAATATCCAAAGAGGTGGAAGGAGAATAAGAGAATCTTGTATAGAATTCGTTATTTTCATCAAAGGGCTAGGAGAATTGCAGAGGATTATGCTAGGAAGGTTGGAAAGTGGGTTGTTGAGATTGGTGAAGATTTTGGAGCAAATATTATTAAGTTAGAGGATCTAAAGAACCTTATCAAGAATGTTGATAAACTACCTAAGGAGTATAGAGATAAACTTTACTTGATGCAGTATCGTAGAATTCAATATTGGATTGAATGGCAGGCTAAAAAACATGAAATCCTGGTT
>Ga0208662_100516_pt1 | contig 14391 bp, 14 predicted proteins | sample OSPB_host_MetaG_FD_187136 | JGI IMG/M metagenome (GOLD analysis project Ga0208662, IMG submission 187136) | Hot spring microbial mat communities from Yellowstone National Park, Wyoming, USA - OSPB_host_MetaG (SPAdes) (version 2) | ecosystem: Environmental > Aquatic > Thermal springs > Hot... | reverse complement strand
TATTCAATGCAATTGGCGATGCAGAATCAGCTATAAAGATAAGGAAGAACGCTACAATCGTTGTAGGGGAAGCAGGAGGAGAAGGCAGGAAGTAAGTTAGGGAATACATGAAGTTAGGCTATAAAAAGTGGGCAAAGAAAGTTAAGTATGGCCTTAGGTGGGCTATCGAAGGGATATTCTCATCTATAAAGAGAAAGTTTGGAGAAGACCTTAGGGCGAGAAGTGTAATTGGTTTGCTAGCGGAAGCTATGCAAAAAGTTTGGGCATACGATGCAATGGTCAGCTATGCTAAGAACGCAATGCTAATGGCATGAACAATTAAAGCTTATTGGTTAAGATAAAAAATAATTATTCAACACAGCAGTTAAAAAGTACTCTATTTAATAATTTTCTAAACTTTTTTTGATATGTTCAGTTCATACATCACTCTATTTTCTTATATAGCTTATCATTTCATCATATGTCCACAGTTTTTGCATAGCTTCCGCTAGGAAAGCTATTACACTTCAAGCATTAAGTCTCCGAACCTTATAACAGCAGAGAATATACCTTCAACAGTTACCTCAGTTTCGGATCCTTCTCCTATAAATGCTCCAACGTCTATTAGCTTCTTCGTTTTTACATCCGCGGTTATTACAACGTTAACATATTTCCTCCTTTGTTTTTGCATATATATGTCTTGTACTCTCCAGCGGATCCAGATTTAAACCCTGTCCCGTCTGCAGCAATTTCAGCCTCTTCTCCACCAGGAAGCTTCATTTTAGGCTCCATACCATGAATCCTGTACCATGATGTGGTATAGTCATCACAATGAGGTATATGACCGAGCTTCTCAAGAGCCCTGACTATACCTTTAAGGCTTCTGTAGTCTATCCACTGATGATTGCCTAAAATTTTATAAAAGATGATTCTGTAAATACGTAAGACCTTCCTCACTTGCTTCTGTTCATGACTTCAAGCTCTTTGTCCCAGTTTTCACATTTCAATGTCTGTAAGAACTCTCCCCTCGTAACAGTTCAATTATACTTTACCAAGTCCCTTTTGTCGATAAACTTGTTACCCCATTTTTTGTTATTATTGTTGCGGCTACTTTCTATGCACATAAACTAACGAAAGCGGCCGCGCTTTATATTATTTATTCAATACAGCAGTTAAAAGGTTTAAAATAAGCATTTAGATAATACTTTAAGTAATTTTTTTATAACAAGCATGAAATTTAAAAAAACTCTCTGTATCACACACCAAGAATTTTTTGCTGATATCCAGATAATATTTATAGTGGTGGGTTCCACGGGTTTCACAAATCCGTGGTGCCCACCACCGACTCACTTTAGAAATTCAAACTTGCGAGAAAAAGAGATTCGAGCTCAAGGTCGTGGCGGGGCTTCTCAGCGTTTTTGGTTTGAGGGGCAGATTTCATGCTTTTTAGCTTGCTTTCAGAGGCTCGAAGTCAAGCGTGTAGAAGTGGATAAGAAAGGTTAAAAAAGCTCAAATGACTCAGAACCATAGGAGGACTCTAGTAGTGTACTCATTGTAAAGTATGGTGGTTCACCAGTGTGCGTTTGGGTCGTGGTTGACCGCTTTATGAGGCAACGATTTGGTTTGGTGTTTCGTTCACACGAACAATACAAAAACGCGCTTTCTTAGAAGGCTAATAAAGACGTGCCTCGGTAACCCGCTTATACTCACACACTGTGGAACACGGTACCGAGAGGCTGTGGTTCGAGCATGGTTCAAAAACCACGTTTACCATACTTTGGACTTCGAAGCTCTATTGAGTTTTTGGATGTCTAAAAGACCGACAAGGAGCTTCTACAACAATAAATCTAAGAAAACTTTGAACCTTTCGTAGGCTTTTTGAAGTTATGTAGTGATACACCAAGTGTGATGTGCATGTATCCCTATTCAATATTGGACTCCGTAAACCTTATCACTGTATTAAAGGTATTTTACACATGTCTATTTATGAGATTGTAATAATCGGCGGTGGAGCATGGGGTTGTAGCGCCGCTATGAACCTATCAAAACGGGGTAAAAAGGTTTTAGTTTTGGAGAGAGGTTATTTGGCATACACTCAAAGTGGACACACAAGCGCTATTATTAGACAGTTCTATTCTCACGAGGAAACTGCAAAGATCGCTATGCTTAGCTTAAGATATTTCAAAGATTTTAAGCAAAAAACTGGCTTTGACGCACACTTTAGACAAACTGGTTTGCTGGTTATTTCTGATGATAGTGAAAGCATTAAGCGTACTGTGGAAGTTTTGAAAAAAATTGGAGCAAAATGTGAACTTTTGGATAAGGATAGAGTTAAAGAAATTGAACCTTCTATTTCTTTATCGAATGATGAAGTGTTTGCGTTCGAACCAGACGCGGGATATGTTGATCCTATAGCAACGGTGTGGGGGTTTGCTCAATGCGCAAAGGGTTTTGGAGCGCAAATTTTAGAAGGGGTAAAAGTTAAAAAGATATCAAGACAAAAAGACTGGATTATTGAAAGCGATAAAGGAACATTTGAAGGTGAGAAGGTGATAGTTGCCGCGGGAACAAACACACCTTTTTTAATTCGTGATTTAGGCTTTAACCTACCAATATACCTCTTTCCTTTTCCAATGTGTTATTATAGAAGACCATATGGAGCTAAATCGCTAATGCGAGTGATCTTTGATTCCACAAACAATTACTATGCAAGACCTGAAGGCGAAAGCGAAATTCTTGTTGGACCAATGCATGATGAAATGACTTATGCTGAGTCCTCTGCTATTGCTGTTGACAAGAATCTTTATTGGGCTGACAAAAATCCAGACTGGATAGGTAGAATCGACTTTGATTTAAGTTCGGCGTATTCTCGGGCGCTTTCTATCAGGTTTCCAGAACTTTCTGAAATTCATCCAAGTAGAGATTTTGTACCCCTTTTGGACGTAACACCAGACTGGCAACCAATTATTGACGAATTGCCTGGTTTTGATGGTTTATTTGTCGCATGTGGTTCAAGTGGTCACGGCTTTAAGTTATCGCCATTAATAGGAGAAATTCTTGCGGATTTTGTGATAAGTGGCAAGCCTCCAAGTTTTGCGCGTGCTTACTCGCTATCACGCTTTAGGATGTGACAAATAATGGAAATAACTGGTAGCTATACTGTGTCTCAAGATATATCCACTGTGATCAGTTTATCCTCGGATATGACAAAAATTGCGCCTTGCTTAAAAGGGGTAACTCAGGTTGAAAAACTAACACCCGAAAACTTAATAGGAAGAATAAAAGTGAGTGTCGGAATAATTAAAGGAACTTTTGACCTAAACGCGACGGTAAAAAAACTGAGCGAAGATTCGATAGAGCTTATGCTTAAACTAAAAGGCACTTTAGGAACTGCTGAAGGGGTTATAGTAGTAAAAGCATCAAATCTACAGGGTAAAACACAGCTCACTTGGAAGGGGGATGTAGAATTAAAGGGTTTAGCGGCAAACATAGGAAAGAGTTTAGTGGAGCAGGTTTCCAATTCTCTTGTTGAAGAGATATACAAATGCCTCTTTCGATAGTCTTAAATTTTTATTTTTTCAATTAAGCCTGCAACTCCGTCCCTTGCAAATTTAAGAATGATTATGACTATCGCCGCGAACAAAAGTGTGTTATAGCTACTTGTGTACACAGTTAGAGTTTGTGATAATGGAATTACGATCAATGAGCCTATTATTGGACCATAAAATTTTCCTAGACCACCTATAACGCTTATGAATATTATCGTGGCCATAACATCCAAACTTGCAAGCGAAGGACTTGCATACCCCACCAAATGCACAAAGAAACTTCCGCACACACCAGTCCAAAAACTACTTAGAGCAAAAGTGATTAGTTTTATAAAGGTTGAATTTACACCATTCATTTTGGCTGCTTCTTCGTTTTCCTTAATACTTTGCATAAAAAGACCGAACTTTGAGTCCACTACAAGCTTAGAAGAAACTAAAAAGCTTACCATAATAGCAGCCGATACAAAATAATAAGCCAAAGTCTGTCTATATGGCGACGCACTTAATAGGAACTGAGTGGGCATGCCCTCATACCCGCCTGTAAAGTTGTACTGAGCCAAAATAAGGTAATAAACCACTATTGTAAAACCAAATGAACTAAGAGCGAAGTATATCCCTTTTAGTCTTAAACTCACAAGTCCTAGTAACAAACCCACTATTAAAGAAAAGATGCCCCCAAGCAAAATCGAATAGGAAAGAAAATGCGGAAAATATTTGGTAATCATCGCAGACGAATATCCTCCTATCGCTAACAAGGCTGGTTGACCAAAACTCAACTGACCAGTGTATCCAGCTATGAGATTCCAACTACCCGCTAGTACGATATAATAGCTTACAAGTATGTAGATATAAACGTAATAAGAGCCAAAAATGTTTAGAATAAATGAGCTTACAAATAATGCTACCAAACTCGTAAAGAAAAATGTGTTTTTATTCATTGCTTTTATCGAAAAATTCGATGTTGTCTTAAAAGTTTTTCTTTAACGATACTCAATGTTGGTAAATAACTCGTTTTTACAAGCTCATCGCAAATGCGCCTAATCACTTCGCTTGCGCTTTCTTCGTACGCTTCTAGCACAAGCTTTTTCACTTTTTTACCGTTTTCGGTTTGATAAGATCGCTTAACATGAATAATTGCTCTATTAAGGAAGCATCGTCTTACACAAAAAAGGATCAGTAAAGGAATTGACCACTAATTTACAAATACTCATAAGAATTGGCTACACATAAAATTGAATTAATTGTTATTTCAGACATTCCCAAATTAGGATTTATAATGAATTATCATAAAAAATAGGATTATATAGAAAAGATTCATCAGATTTTTAGTTTTTATCATTGGTAGTTAGCCCAACCTCTGATTGCTTTTGTATTAAAAAAGTAGTTACTCTATTTTTAGTTATCTTTTTCGTCTAAAAGCGTTTTAAGCATTCAGTCTAACTCAACGAGTGTTAATCGCTGTTTCTTGTGATCACTTAAAATTTTTCGATGGTGTCCGGATAAGGCTTAAACGTGGTGGGCGCCACGGTTCGGAATTGGTGACTACCCGTGGATCCCACCACGGATGTCTTTACATTCTTTAGGAATTTAAATGTTTTCGTGAGGAACAAGAAGAGGTTCGAACTCAAGGTGATGGCTGTGCTCCTCAACGCCTTTGGGTTAAGCCTCAGAAAAACATCTAGCTTCTTTAGACTACTCTCAGAGCCAGTCTCGAAGTCGAGTGTTGAGGAGTGGACGAGAAAGGTTGAGGAGAAGCTGAGCTTCAACCCAAAGCCACGCGAATATCCAGTCATCGCTGTTGACGAGACTGTGGTGAAGTGTAGGGGCCAACCACTATACGTGTGGGTTGCTGTGGACGCTGTAACGAGGCAACCCATCTGGTTCGGTGTTTCACTCACAAGGACCACACAGAACGCCCTCAGGTTTCTTCGTAGGTTGAGAAAAAGATGCCTGGGTGACCCTGTGATCCTAACGGATCGGGGACCATGGTACCGTGATGCTGTGAGCAGAGCTGGTTTTAGAAACCACGTTCACCAGACGTTTGGGTTGCGTAGCTCTGTTGAGCGATTCTTCGGGTACCTCAAGGATAGAACAAGGGTTTTCTACAACAACATAAACCCGAAGAAAACACTCTTCACACCACTCGTAGACTTCCTAGAACTATTCATGCACTGGTACACTGAGTGGAGGTGACACGGATGAAGTCTTATCCGGACACCATCAATTTTTCCACAAAAAGTTTAAATACAATTTCTTATCTTTACTTCTATATGTCAAAGAAAACAGGTTTTTCTAAAATCTTGTTAGCTGTTGTAATTTTGGTTATAATCGTAGCAGTTAGCATTGCCGCTGGCTTGTACTACTCAAATAGGTCTAACACCAAGCCTCCAATAGTTTTAGGTGTGTTGACACCTTTATCCCCTCCAGCCGATTACATTAGCGGAAGACAAATACTAGTCACCGCCCAGATTTTTGCGAATTACACCAATTCTCATGGTGGTTTGCTAGGTAGAAAGGTTGTCGTGGTGTCCCAAAATGAAAACTTAGACCCTTCTCAAGCAATAGCCTCTTTACAGCAAATGGTTACTCAAGACCATATAGTTGGACTTATTGGACCTTGGGAAAGTTTGGTCGCTCTTCCTGTTGCTAATGCGACTCAAAGCTATCCCGTAATCACATTCTTTACATATAGTTGGTCTGACGCGATTACGGCAAACCACTATAAGTATGTCTTTAGAGTCGGCGTGTTTAACTCAATAATTGGCGCTCAGTTAGCCAAGTACTTAGAATGGGCGAACATAAGCAACAACATCGTGATACTCGCTGAACAGTCCCCATTTGGTATCGGTTTTGCTCAAGCGCTGAACCAGTCGATTCATTCGTACAACCAAAGTGCCATAGTTAACACTTACTACACGCCACCTGGAATTACAGATTACACATCTGTGCTATTAAAGATAAACAGTCTGACTCCTACACCAAAAGCGTTGGTGGTAGCACTCAATGTACCAGGTGTGATAACAGCTAATAAGGAAATTTACGATATGGGATTACAAAACAAAATGAAGGTAGTTCAAGCAGTGGACTGGCCAACGTATGATGGTGGAGTGAGTTGGTGGCAAGCTGTGGGCCAAGCGGGTGTAGGAGGTGTATACGCAAGTTACGCACCACCCCATCTTAAGGTTTACACAGACTCAGGACAGTATTACGTCCAACAGTTCGAAAAGATTGAAGGACACCCGCCTGCGTTTTGGTTGATATGGTATTGGGATTGCTTAAGAATTTGGGCGCAAGCGATTCAAGCAACTGGGTCTACAAATCCTGATGTTTTGGCTAATTACATTGCTAATATCAATATAACCGCAAGCACTGGTGGCTATATAACCTTTATAAATAATCCGACACCAGGAAGTCCATATTGGCACCAGTGGGTTGGGTACCAACAATACATTTATCAATTTACTCAGTACAACCAATCAACCGCTGATACTCAGTGCATCTATCCTCCAAACGCATGTTAGAAGGTTGAACTGAGATTCCTGAAAGCTTTTTAATAAGCCTTTTAATCAACGGATTGGTTTTAGGCGCTATTTACTCATTAATGGCCACAGGAATAACACTAGTTTATAGCATTCTACGCGTGATAAATTTTTCGCAAGGTGAACTCTTCACACTTGGGGGCTATGCGCTCTATTATTTTTCTATGACACTAAAACTTCCAGACGTCTTTGGGTTGTTATTCGTCGCATTAGTAGGGTATCTTTGTGCGTTAGCTATCGAGCGAGCGATTATTAGAGACGTGTACAAACCAGCGTTAGAACGACCTTCTGAGTATGCGCTTATGGCGACATTTGCGTTGAGCATTCTTTTACAAAATTTAATGCTTAACGTTTTTGGGTATACTATAAAGACTCCGCCCGCGTTTCTTGTTGGTGGATTAAGAATAATGGGCTACACACTCACTTGGGATAGAATTTTGGCTGCCGTCTTGGCAAGTGTGGTTTACTTAGCGCTTTATCTTTTTATAAAAACGAGCTGGACAGGCAAAATTTGGCAGGCTTATGCGCAAAACAGAACGGGTGTGTCCATTTTGGGTGCACATGAAAGCCGCATTGGTATGCACTCATTTAGCGTTGCAGGAATGTTGTCCGCTTTAACTGGAGCTTTAATTGCACCAGTGTATTCTGTGTATCCAAACGCAGGAACGTTACCACTTATTATCGGTTTTGTGATAATCGTGATAGGCGGACTCGGCTCAATCGAAGGTGCATTTATAGGAGGGTTAATTGTTGGATTGACGCAATCGCTTGTTACGGGATTTTCATCCGCTGCTTACGGCTACGCAAGTATTTTTCTCATTATGATATTTTTCCTTTTAATTCGACCTAGGGGGATACTTGGCGAAGTTGAACGAATTGCTTAATTCGTTCACTTCTTTAAAAGCCAGCTTGCTACTATAGATTCAAGTTGCGCCTCAACAGCGCGTTTAGGACCTTGATTTGTGACTGTACCCTGCTCTAACACGTAAACATAATCAGCGACGTTTATACCTTCTTTAACGTTTTGCTCCGTTAGAATTAGGGTTTTTCCCTCTCGTTTTAAATTCGAAATATACTCGTATATTCGTTGGGCTATTTTTGGAGACAATCCAGCAGTAGGTTCGTCAAGCAAAATAATTTGAGGGTTTAGCATTAAACTCCTTGCTATAGCCACGATTTTTTGCTGCCCACCACTTAACTGAACAACTGGTCGATCAAAGTGGCTTTTTATTTCATCAAAGATTTCAACAACTTCTAAGAATCTTTTTTCAATTAAAGCCTTTTCCAAACCTATAATCACGCCCGAAATTTTTATGTTATCTTTTACAGAAAGAAAAGGAAAAAGCTGGTTGTCTTGTGGGATATAACTCATTCCCATGAGTATTCTTTCACGAATGCTCAAGTTTGTTACATCCTTTCCGTTTAAGTGAATTGAGCCTTCAAACGCTTTTAGAAGTCCATAAATCGTTTTGAGCAAAGTGGATTTACCAGAGCCGTTAGGTCCGATTATCAAAGTGATTTGTGCTTTAGGAGCTTCCAAATTCACACCGTTTAAGATTGCAATTCCTGGTAAGTATCCGCTGACTAGTTTTTCAGTTCGTAGACTCATGTATAACACCCATAAATGCCTCAATGACGTTTTTTTCTTTCAAAACTTTTTCTGGTTCACCTTGAGCGATTAAGCGACCCTGATCCATTACACCTATTTTATCTGCAATCTGTAAAACGCTTGAAAATACATGCGTCACTATCAAAAAGGTGGTGCCTGAAGAGCTTTTTTGTTTTATTTTTAATAGAAGTTTTTGTGTCGAAGCAGGAGAGACACCAGCAAATGGCTCATCAAGAACAACCAAAAGCGGATCGCCGATTAGCGCTCTCAGAGTGTCCACCAGCTTCGCTTGTCCACCAGAAAGTGTGTTAGCTTTTTTGTGTGCTATGTTTTCCAAGTTAAATTCTTTTAAAGTTTCAATTGCTAATTCATATGCTTGTTTTTCATCAAGATTTTCCTTTGCGAAACACGGAACTAATAAATTTTCTAGCACTGTAATTTTGAGCCACAATTGAGGTATCTGAAAAGAACGCCTGATTCCTCTCAATCTCTTGTCATACGGTGGTAGTCCACTTGTTTTTGCACCGTTTATTTTAACGAATCCTTTACTCGGTGAGTAGAAGTTGGTTATCACGTTAAGAAGAGTGCTTTTACCAGCACCATTGGCTCCTACAAGAAAAAACACTTCTCCTTTATTTACTTCAAACGATACGCCGTTAAGCGCTTTAATTCCACCGAATTCTTTGTGAACATCGACCACTTCTAATACTCGCATAGAAGAAAAATAATAATGGCAAAAATTAAAACTTTTCTAAAACACGAATTCACAAATGCGCTTTTAACTTGGATTATTTTCATATGTATTTTGTGCATAATCTTTGTCGTAACCCTACTTGAATAAATTAGGATTTCCTAATATTTTAAATTTCATCACGCATTAATTTTCTTCCAGGATTAAAAGTTTCATTAGGATCGAAGGCTTTCTTAACTTTCCACATAATCTCTAATTCATTTTGATCGGTAAGCTCTCTGAGCACTTTTGCCAACCTTATTCCCATGCCTAGCGTTGACGAAGGCGCACCACCCATTTCTTGTACGGCTTTAGAGAACTTTGTTGTAAAACTCTCGTACGCTTCTATTTGTTTGGGATCGTCATCGTTAAAGGCTAAGCTTGGACTTACAGTGCATTCCATAGATGGTAGAATCACGTAATATCGCGCACCTGTCATCGACAAACCAGACTCACTTGCGAGTTGTTTGTAAACTCTGTTAAATTTGCTCGCCTCACTGAGCGGAATCGCAGGGACAAAACTATGAATCTTAATATTAATTCCCTCCTCTTTTGGCCAAGACGGAAGCTCAGTTTTTGATTTCCAATAAGCGTTTATTATATCCAAATCTTTCACTATGTTTGCCTTTTTGTCTTTTAGTAATTCTTCGGTTTTTCGAAGCTCAAAGTCAACAATTGTAGGTTCCCCTGCGTAGCTATATATTAAGGCGGCCTCTTTAGTGTCCAAATTAAGGCTTCTTACGCGCTCGTCCTCTAAGTCGAAGAAAGGCGACAACCCCTCTGAAACAAAACGTAACACGTCTTCAATCATTAGCGATTCAGGATACAAACCATTAGAAACCAATTCGTAACACGAACTAACTGTGCTATCAAAATCGTCAAAGAGCGCAATGCCCACTTTTCTTGAAGGTGGTATTTTATAAACTTTTAAGGTCGCATCGACAATTACACCGAGCGTTCCTTCTGCAGAAGTTATTGTTTCTATCAAGTTATACATTGTTGTGTGGTGTCTTACTTTACTACCCAATTTGACCAAAGTGCCTTCTGGCGTAACCAAAGTTAGAGAGGCCACCATGTTAGGTGCGTATCCATAACGAGTCGAAAATGTGCCAACACCCAGAGTGGAAATTGCCCCGCCTACTGTAGCCCATTCTCGACTACCTGGGTCATGCGGCCACCATAAACCAAACTTTTTAAGCTCGGAATTTAACGCTACAACGCTAATTCCTGCTTGACACGTCACGTATCCGCCTATTTTATCAACTTTTAGAACTTTGTTTAAACCAGTCATTTCGAGAACAATGCCCCCAAAAGTGGGATTTGCTCCTCCTGAATAACCAGTTCCTCCACCTCTTACGTACAAAGGAATTTTGTTTCGATAAGAAAACTTCACAACTTCCACAAGTTGATCCACAGTGACAGGCCTTACCACGACAAACGGCTGAACTTTGTTTATTCCGAAAACTTTTTGTGAAACATGCATTAAACAATATTCAGAAAATTTAAAAAAGTTAGAGGAAACGTTTTCCGCACCCACTAATGAAGCTAAATCTCTTTTTAAATTATCTGTATTTGTTATCATTCCTACGATCTTTTAACGATGAGTAAAATAAGATTTTCGAGTTGTCAATAATTCAAAAAATTAGGCGGAGAAAGAATTAAGTTTCTGAGTTAATTTGTCGTCAAGGAACACAAGTGACAGAAAAGATTGACATCGTAGAAATGTTTTTGCGTGATAAGTTGAAAGAAAAAGAGATTTTAAGAATTTTAGAAGTTCCTGAAACACACCTAAATTTGTACGCTGACAAGTTTGGCGGAAGACAAATTCTTGAAAAGCGTTACGTTGTTGTAAGACCAAAATCCGCAAGCGATGTTGCAAAAATCTTTGAAGTTGTAAAGAATTTCGACTATTCGGTTATACCTGTGGGAGGCGCAACTGGAGCACTGGTTTCGGGAGGAATTTTACCGACTAAGAACAAGGTGGTATTCATTGATACACGCTCTATGAATAAAATACTGCGGTTTGATCCAGACAGTCAAACTGTTACTGTGCAGGCTGGTGTAAAAATCGCAAAGCTTCAGGCCTTTCTAAAGGTAAGAGGTTACTGGACTCCTATTTTACCAGGTAGCTTTAGACAAGCCACGATAGGTGGCGCAGTTTGCACTAATGCAATTAGTCCTTTTTCAACCAAATACGGAAGGGCTACTTCAATCGTAACGGCTTTGCAAATCGTATTTCCTAACGGAAAAATCACAGAAATAGGAAATAAAACTAGCTTTGACAATTCAATCATGCTAAAGGATTTCTTTCTTAGCTCAGAAGGAAGATTGGGTATTCTAACTGAAGTTACATTAAAGGTTTACCCTTTCCCAGAGTCAAGAAAAGTTGCAATGTTTGGCTTTAAAAATATCAATTCAGCGATCTCAACAATAATTGAACTAAGAAACTTTGGCATCCAACCAGAAACCTTGATGATATTAGAAAAAGAGAGAGTTATTTACGAAGCACTTCAAAATGTTAGCCTTAACTCAGAGTTGAATTACGCAATTTTTATTTTTGTGAGTTACAGCGGTTCAAAAGGTTTTGTCGCTAGCCTTTTAAATCACACAATATCCCTCGTAAAAAAGCGCAAAGGAGTTAAATTACCAGATAAAATCGCCAAAAATTACTGGAAAAATTTAACCAAAGGTTATGCATTACCTGTGATGCGCGATGTTTCAAACGAAGAACTACGTGTGGCAAACCTTCGATACAATAGCGTTAGAATTGGCATACCTTTGCATAAACTTCCTATTTTTCTGAGTTACGAAAGAAAGATTCGCGCTAAGCTCGACATGTTGGTTTACGTCGGAACATCTTCATATATTCTGCTACCTCAAGCAGATTCGTTGTGCGTTTCGGGATGCTTAATAGATGATAGTAGTAAGATAGCGGTTGAACAATTTAAGACGTGGGAGAGAAAACTTTTACAGAAAGCTAAGCGGATTGGAGGTTCTTTGTGCGCTGCTACGGGGTTAGGTTCTATGTACAACGAATTTGCAGTAACCGAATTTGGAGATTCGCTTGAGTCATTCAACCTGATTAAACGAACATTAGACCCTTGGAAAATCTTAAAGTGACACTAACCATTTAAATCTATTAACGTGTACTGATTCTTTTCCAATGCGTTTACGAAAACCAAATTTGCTACTGCTACGTCATAAGGTGCTCCTCCCACAGACTTAAACACAGTAATTTGCTTGTCATCCATTCTTCCTTGTTTTTTATTGGTGATAACTTCGCCTATGTGTATGATGCTGTTTTTACTAATGATTTTTCTCTCTAAGGGAATTCTGAGATCTCCCACTTTAGTGGCTTCCCAGTTGTCTACGTAAATGGCTGATGCTTTCTTAATTGTTGTGACATCCAATTCGCTCGCATCGGGCGTGAACGAGCCAATCGCGCACACATGTGTACCTTCACGCAAGTCGTTTCCATTAAAAACAGGTTTTTGTGAAGTCGTAGCGGTGACCACGATATCGGCTTCCTTTACGAGTTCTGTTACTGTTTGTGCGACATCGCTTTCCAACTTAAAAGTTTGCTCTACTTTTTCACAAAACGTCTTTGCTCTTTTCAAATTCAAACTAAACACCAAGCATTTTTTTAAATTAAGCGTGCACAAAGCTGCTTCTAGATGACTCCAAGCTTCGACGCCACTTCCTATTATTCCTATAGTTTTTGAATCCCTTCGTGCAAGGTATTTAAAAGATAAGGCGCTTACTGCCCCCGTCTTAATCGCCGTTAGTCTGTTAGCGGATATAATCGCAATAGGAGAGCCAGTTTTTGGATCAAAGAGTAAAACTATTGATCCCACTGTGGGTAGCCCAAGTTTTTTGTTATCAGGATAGGACGATGCAATTTTAACAAGTGTTGGGCAAGATTCTATGTGTGCACCACTTATTAGAAAGCTTCCTTGATTTTCTTGAGGTCTTAATAAGATTCTTTTTGGAACTTTGCGTTTGCTTTTAACGAAGTTCACAGCAGCCTTTTCTACTGCATCGATTGAGTGCTGCATCGACAAAACAGAATACACATGCTTCTCTGTGATAATATAAACCATACTTTTTTTGTTTATCACAATCCAAAAAACTTTTTGAATCATGAAACAAAAAACGGTATGAGCATCATTTCCTAAAAAGTAGACGCATTCAAAAACCCAAATCATGAAATTTTGACAAACTTTTTAAAACTTTAAACCAAATTTCTTAACATGATAATTGAAATTTCAGGAAGAAAACTGACCCCTGAAGCGGTCGCCAAAGTGGCGCTTTCTCCTGCTGGTAAAGTGAGATTGGTGTTATCGCAGGACGCAGTTCAAAGAATTAAAGAAGCAAGAAAATATGTTGACGAAATTGCAACCAAACGAAATGTTCCTGTAATCTACGGCGTCAACACAGGATTTGGCTCTTTAGCTTATGAAAGGGTGTCTTTAAACTACGCGAGACTTTTGCAACGATATCTGATAACTAGCTCTTGTGTTGGCGTGGACGGTTTTTATGAAAGAGAAGCTGTACGGGCTGCAATGCTAGTGAGAGCCAACACGCTTGCCATGGGTTATTCAGGAGTTAGAGTAGATGTTGTTCAAACATTACTCGAAATGCTGAATAGGGGTGTTACACCGCTAGTTCCCAAAAAAGGTAGTGTGGGCTCTGGAGATTTGGCACCACTCGCTCATATCGCTATCGTTTTTACAAAGGATCCTCGAAAAAGCGTTCAAGTAAAAGAACAAATGATATTAGAAAAACTAAAAAAAGGAAAAAAGATTGCTGAAAAAGAAAAGAAGTTTCTGATTAAGCAGTCGGGGGAAGCTTTTCTTGATTGTGATGGCACGCTTAAAAGAATGAGCGGAATAGAAGCGATGGAAAGCGCTGGAATCAAAAGAATAGTACTTGAGGCAAAGGAAGGACTTTCGCTAGTTGATGGCAGTAGCTTTTCCGCAGGTCTTG
>Ga0208662_100508_pt1 | contig 14546 bp, 12 predicted proteins | sample OSPB_host_MetaG_FD_187136 | JGI IMG/M metagenome (GOLD analysis project Ga0208662, IMG submission 187136) | Hot spring microbial mat communities from Yellowstone National Park, Wyoming, USA - OSPB_host_MetaG (SPAdes) (version 2) | ecosystem: Environmental > Aquatic > Thermal springs > Hot... | reverse complement strand
TCAAACCAACGATCGGCAAAACCCATCTACGCCTCCTTTTCCTTATCAGCCCACGCTTAACCAACACCCTGTAGATGAGTTCCTCAATCCTTTCTTCACTCAACATGCTCCTCAACTCGCTCAGCGTTTCCTCGGTCTCGGTCTCTGCCCTCAATATCTCGCTTACTAGGTCGAGCACGTCTTTGTTCATATTACCCATCTCGTTCATCGCGTCGAGCACGTGCATGAATCGCTTATCTATCTCATTAAGCAACTTGCTGGAGACCTCGTTAACTATTTTCTCAACCAACTCAGGATCTATGCCGAGCTTGGCTAACTTCTCCTCAAACTCGCTCCTCACCCTGGCGATTTCCTCCATGACGGTGCTGTGTAACCTAGCGACCTCAGTTGCGGCAGTTGCCTTGGCAATTGACTTAACGGTCTTCTCGTCGAGACCACTTCTGCGTAATTCATCGATCGCACTCTCAAGCCACTTCTCGACATCCTCCTTAACCTTGTTGTAGATTTCGACTCGTAGCTCCTCAATCAACTCCTCAATGTCCTCAGTATCACGCCTACCCGCCCCACGGCCGGTGGTTGGATCAACCCCAAGGACTCGCCTCGGCTAAAACCAAGGCGATCTACCTCGGGGTCTCATCACCTCCACTAAATAATTAGTTGACTTTAAAAGAGGGGTTAACGACACGTTTAATCGACACCGTTTCGGACCTTGGGTAAGCGACTGCTTAGCCAACCACGAACCAACGAAGCACAAACACGAACAAACAAAAACACAACAACCCAAGGGCACCAACAAGCCAGGACAAAGGCAACAAACCCGAAACAACACCCCAGGACTAAACGTGGTAGAAGAAGAGACTGGCTATGGCACGCCTAAACCCCTCACTCTTCAAGTCGCAACACGCCCTGTATGCCTCAAGGAACAACCTCGTGAGTAGTTTTCCACCAAAGTCCACAGCCCCATAGAGTGCGTGTGCCTTGGCTAGTCTCTCATCGCCATTGATCAGTGCGTAAAGCATAAAGGCTAACGAAGCCCTTGAGTTTATGGGGGTGATTAGTCGGACTAGGGACTTGCCATCAAGCCCATTCACCAATCCTCTAAACTCATTAAATAATACATCAGCATCAGCACCGAGCTCCTTAAGCAAGCCCAATCTTTTAGACAATAATCTTCGAAACCTATTGATTAACTGCTCTCTTAATTGCACAACAGCGTCATTGTCATTCATGGCCGCAGAAATGGCATCCATACAGTCCATGCTCTTTGTCGAATCATCAATTAACATGCACATCGTAACATCAAACTCAGGCTGCGCAATATCAAGGGCAACCCTTAACGCGGGCAGAAACTCACTATGCATATGAAACTCAAAGGCATAAAACCACGACACAGGGATGAAACTAAACTCACTGCTTAGCCCACCCCTTGGTCTGAGTAGGGCGTTGAGTGCTAGCATGGTCAGGACCGAGGCTTGTTTATTAGCGTTCAGCACTTGCCAATGCTCCTCAAGCAACTCGTTGATCGTTTCATGATCACCCGTTAGGGCTAGGGACACGAGGTAATTATCAAGTCTATACGATGCAACACTGAGATACCTAGCCGTGGGCTTGAAACGCTCCTTATTAAAAGCTTCCTCGTACAATTGCTGAAACTTTTTAACCAACTCATCGCCAACTAACGAGCCCTTAATCGCCTCAACACGCGATGCCAAACCACGTGCAGCTAGGTAGTTTTCATAGTCACCGATCTCCCTATACTCCTCAGCTGCCTCGTTAGATAGCTTCTCCGCCTTATCAAGCTCGTCATTTCTAAGCCTATAACGTGCCAATGCGTGCTTGAGATGCGATGATACCTCAAGGATTGTTTTCCTAACCGCCTCCTCATCAGCCTTTACGGACACGGATTCGATGTAGCTCATGAATTCCTCATCCCTCATTAACTCCTGAACCCTTCCCCTCAACCTGCTTAGTTCCTCAAGGATCCCATTAGCCTTATCAACCACATCGATGTGTAACGCCTCCTCCATAAGTCTCCTCACATCTCTATGTATTAACGCTGGGCCTAACGCATACGCCCATGCTATGACGCCTAGGCTGGGATTGAGCTTGTCCAGCTCATTGAGTAGATCAGCGACCCCACTAATTATATCCTCAATTATAGTATTCTTTGTAATCTCAGTCTCCTCATCACTGAGCCCACCAACTATATCCTCAATTATATCCTTAATCTGCCTATCACTGAAATATCCAAGATACATAAGCAGGTTGGCAAAGACAATTATTGCATTTACGAGGGACCAGGCATACCCCTCAACCTCATAACCATAATCGTCTAGGACTTCACTCAACTCAATAAACTCGATAAGTATGTGCATAACCGTAAAAAGGCCGAGGTTCCCCCTATTCGATGCGAAGGCTAGTAGTTTGAGGTACCCAAGTGGTGCCTTGCCACGCAACGGCCTTAAGGTACGCAATATTGGTATGATGAGGTTTGCCGATGCAACGTGCTGTATGGCGAATGATGCCATGTGCAATGCCGCATCTGCATCGCTGGGTCCAACGGGCTTGCCTGACTCAACAGCCCTGGCGATTATTGAGGCTAGCCCAAGACCATAAAAACTCTCAGCGTCATAAATACTGCCCCTACCCCTGGCGATGCCAAGGACTCTCCTCACCTCGGCAACAACCTCATTGTACTTATTGATGAATACCTTGACCAAGGCACGTGCGTGACTCCTGATTAGGTACCATATTAATGGTGGGATTTTGTTACCAACGAGTAGGTAGTCATCAACACCGCATCTATTTAAGGCATCACCGAGGGACTCAACGACATCATTAGGTAAGACCTCGGGCCTAGGCACTATAGGAATTCCAGCCGAGGCATGCCCAATGATTAATGCGGCCCTCCTCCAACACTTATTGCTGAAATCCCTTAGTGTGTTTGTGAAATCCTTGCCGTAGTTATGTACGAAGTACTTAACGGCATCATCTTCATCAAACACCTTTTCTGAGACCTCCCTCAATGCCTCCCTAACGGTTCCTAATCTCCAGGGCTCCAACGCATCACCAAGCTCCTCGCACTCCTCACCCTTACCCACAATGCAGTCGAGTAGTTCCTCAATCACCTCCTCGATTAGGTCGTGCTGCCTAATAGCTAACCAACTCCTCAATTCTTTACCCACCGCACCGTAGAGCACCCTCGCACCCCTCTCCTCACCAATTAACTCAACAATGCCTGGCGTTAGTATTGGGTCGCCGGGCCTTACCTCATTAACGAATGGCCTCCTCAATGCGAAGACCTCGACCAGGGCCTTGGTTATGTCTGGGTTTTCGTGAACTTTGAATAGTCCGTTTATGTGTAGTATTATGAATGCCTCGGCTTTACCCTTGGCTTTGCTGATTAACTCCTCGACCTTACCCACATCACAGTTGTTCCTCGCCAGCTCCTCGCCGATGAGTCTGGCTATTAGTGCGTGGCCAGAGTCGAACTCTGCTAATTCGCCGGCTAATTTGCTGAGCACATCATTGCTTAATTCACACCCACTGGGTTTATCCCTCGTCCTCGTGTACTCCCTAATTAGCTCGGCTAGGAATTCGGTGTTGACAAGATCTTGCGAAACATCGAGACTGTGGCTCTCCAATTTAGCTCTCATGTCATTGCTTAGTGCGTTGTAGATGTCGCTCGGTATCACAATGAGTGTGAGCGGTTTCGAAGCTTTGGGGCTTATTGCGTTTACAACATCCATCAAGTTCTTTATTGTTCCCTCAATATTGGTTTGCATAGGTGCTTCCGTGTCGATGTCCACCTTCTCGTAGGTCTCAGTTGACACCGGGTCGTAGAGTATGAGTAATTTGCCGAAGTACTTACTGAATTCCTTGCCGTAGTTCTCAACGAACGTGGCAAACTCCGAGTAGTTCTCTTTGCCAAGCATATCGACACGTGCAACTAGTCCAATATCGCCGTTCATGAGCAACTCCCAAATCACGGCTGCTGCTAACGTGGACTTACCAATACCCTTGGGCCCAACAACCACGACGAAGTCATGTTTCAAAAGCCCATCCCTAACCTCATTAACTGACTCGCCGAACCTGCCAGCCCTAACTATGTTGTGGTATTCATCCTCAACCCTAATCCTTAACTCACCGTTTTCAACCTTGATGTTTGGGTAGATGATGCCTTGTTCGAAATCGGTCTTACTGGCGATGGTGATGCTGGTGGCGAGCTCCTGCTTGAGTAGGTTGACCCGGTTATTGAGTTCGTTGACCTTCACCTCAAGCTCCTCAATTTTCTTCCCAATCTCGTTAACCCTCCTCTCCAGCTCATCCATGCTCAAGCCTGCTATGCCCATTAGCGCCTCTTTTGTCTCATCATAACTCATCCCCATTGCGTAGGCAACCCTATAGACCAACAACCCACCCAACTCACTAAACTCGCCATCCCGCCTCCTCAACCTCTCAAGGCTCTCCCTCAACTCAATGATCTCCTTGAGGTAGCCCTCCCCCTCCTTCTTGAATGCCATGTACGTGAGCACTGAGATGAGGGCTAGGGAAGTTGCACCCATTAGGGCTGTGGCTAAGCCACCGATCACGTACTTCGCGTAGTTGTTCACGAAGTTGTTCAGGAACACCACAGACAATGACTCCCACTCAAACAACTCCTCCCTAACACCAAGAATCTTGCTCAAAGCCTCACTGGCTTTGGAGTAAGCTTCAACCCAGCCCCTCAACACCTCCCTAGCCCCATCCTCACCCTTCTCCTTGATTAAGTCAACAACCTCCTCGACAAGGCCCGGCGGTATGTACTCAGCCCTAAACCACCTAATCCTCCTATCCCCAAATGCCTCCTTAATCAACTTCAATGCTTTACCAACATTCGCACCGAAGGCACATGCACCGGGCTCCTCCATGCACTTCCTCACCTCATCGCTATCCCACGGTATGTAGTAAGCCCTGTGTGGTGAGTCCCCAATCATCCTCCTAGCCCCCTCAACAACAGACCTGGGAGCCCTATCACCAAGGATCCTCCTCAACTCCTCATCCTCAACCCTCACCTTCTCCCTCAACCTCTCAATCAGGGGTATCAACCCCTCAAGAATCCTCATAACCTTCTCACGAAGCCCCAACTCGCCCTTGGCTTCTTTGCCCTCGGTCTTGGTGGTTGTGGTTATGCCTGGCGTGTGCTCATCAACGGTGACGCCAGCACCCAGCCTACCCTTTAGGTAGTTCTCCCTGAAAAACGTCTTACCACTCCTCGGTGGCCCAATGAGAACAAACCTACCACAGTTGGTGCACCTACGAAGAACCTCACTAACCTCAACCTCATTGAAACCCCTAAACAAATCAACACCAGAGCCACTCCCCATTCAGCGCGGCATAGTTCAATGATATTTAAGCTTTGCCTATGGCTGATTATGGATAGTGTTGCATGAACCCACCAACCCAAACTAACCGGAATAATAAGCCATGCGTTGAGGGCGTCGTACTCATCCCCGTGGAGATTAGGGCTTAACGTTTGATGAGGTAATCAAGGCTGGATTAACAATCGCCAGGGATATGCTTGGCACTGTCGATGAGTACTGCCTATATGAGGGCGGTAACGAGGTCGTTATTGAGTATTGGAGGGGTAAGGAATTATTGGTAAAGCTCGTTCATGCTGATGACCCAGCGAGGGCATTGATGCACTACTACAACGCAGAGAGGTCTGGCTTGGTTAGGTGTTCCTCGGTCTCCTAATTACTTGGTCCATCAATGCCGCCGTTGTTAACGCTTAAAGTTGGGCGTGGATCGGGTTGTGTGATGAGCGGTGCGTTGAGGGCATTAACACGCATCGCCGTGCTCACCATCATATTCGCATTAGCCACATACACAGCCCTAAACATCCAAACATGCATTGGCGATTCGCCGATCTTCAACAAAACCCTAGGCTTAGACTCACCATTAATCATTGGTGGTGATAACCTCTACGCGAACCTAACCGCAATAATTACTGACGCGGTGTTGGTCACAATAGCCTACTCGCTACTCGCCAAGGGCAAACCGAGGGTTGGTTTGACGAAGTACTTGCTAGGCATAATCACCGTTTACGCCATACTATCGGCAGCCCTGTACCTAGTAATCACCACTGAGCCAGCCCAAGCCTGCACCTCAATGCCCACTAACCTCGATAGTATGGCTATATTTATGGCTTCGATAATCACCGGCTCAACAACGCCGTTGGTTTACGCCCGTGAGAAAAGATGGAGAATAGGCAGTGATTGGAAGCCGCTCCTATTCACGCTATACGCATCAATCATTGCCGGGAGCCTAATCATCGACACAACCACGGCACTAGCCCTCCACCCAATACCCCGGCTAGCGCCAGCATGCATGGGCTCAGTAACGATTGGAGCCCACGGACCAATCGACGGACTAGTAACCGCACCACCACTAGGACTACTAGTCGGGTACACCGTAATGAGTACAATCACGAATAAGCAATAAAAACAAAAACACTAAGACTAAGACCCGAGACCCTATCACGAACCCTAGCTCCCTTGGGTTGCCCCTCGGTAATTGCGCGTATTCAATCATTGTGGTGGTTTGTGTTGGGTGGGTTAGGTATTTATTGATGTGGCCTATAGCTTCTTGATGCGTCTTAGGTTTGTTGTTGCCACCCTGTTGCTGGTCTATGCCGCCCTTTATTGGGCGTCACTAATCATAATACCGAGATCACTCATCACATATTGGAAGCACGTACACGTGACTGAGTTTAGGCCGATCCTTAATTGCAAGATGCTTATTATCTGGTTAACCTCACCATTTAACGCCTACGAGGCGTTGATGCTTCACTACCCACCCTGGCTTTACTTCATAGCCACGGTTGTCATACCCACGGTGATCCTCGCATTAATCCTAATGCCTGTGCCAAGATTGTGCCGAGAAGGCATGGCGGATTGCGTGACTGTGAGTAGGTTGTTTCTGACCCAATCCTTCACCCTAGCCATCGCAACATCATACATCACATCACTCATTACTTGGCTCGCATTGAGCGAGCCGGGCATTGGCACGTCGATATACACGGTATTCATGCTGGCATCGACAGCATACGTAGCACTGTACCTAATAGCGACATTATTGAGGCGGCCAAGGCATTTGAGGCGCCTACCCACGAGGCACGTTATAATGGTACTCTCGTTGCTTGTGGTTGTCGTAGTCGACATAGCCTACTCAATATACAAATTCCTACCACCAACGACACCACACCTAATAGGTTTGGTACTCACGGTAACAACATTAACGGGCTATCACGTAATCAGGCATAAGGCTAAGACAAGGTGATCCCCCTAGCACCCTTATGCCCAGCATTTTGAGCCTTCAAACACTCGTTTACTACTAAGCTGTCGTGATGTCCGTAACATTCCAGTTCTGGTCCACCCTCAACCTCAGCCTTTCAGGCTTTTTCCGCCCATTCCTGCACGTAACTTGGACATCTATTACATACTCGCCAGCCACTAAACCATCCTGGAGCCTAGCCGCACATCCCAACCTAGGGTCAAAGATTTCTCGCTTTGCGATCCAGGCAATTATTGGTCCGCATCGGCTTCCGCATTGGTTCTCAAGGTTCCATTGTGTGATTGAGAAGCATGCCTTACCGCCTTGGAGCGGCATCATGACTATGTTCGCGTACCTAACATCGTTCGGCCTAATCACAATACTTGGCAATCTATCGGCCCACGTGACGTCCTGCCAATCCACATACTCATCACTCGGCGCGTGGCAGTTGGCAGGGCAATTAGAAGGCCACCCAACAATCCTAACCTGGAAGACGCAATCCCTAGCTGCGGCTAAGCCCGTGTTCCTAACCCTAAGCCTTAGGTAACCTACTTCCTGAGACGCTTGTTGCTGCTGTACTTGCTGTTGTGGTGGTTGCTGGGCTTGCTGCTGAGGCTGTTGAATAGTTAATTGGTGTGGGCAATAGCATACTATCGCGGGTTGCTGAGGCGTGGGGCATTGACAGAGGCACCAGAACATTTGTTGCGACTGTTGTTGCTGTGCCAAGCATTTGCATGCTTGTGGTAGATCTAATGTAACGAGTATGGGCTTCCTAATCACATTTTCCCCAGGAACCTCAATACTTAGGATCGGGACGTCCACAATCCTCCTATAGAGGAAAGGCGCTATGGTGACAATGGCAATCAAGACACCGGTGAATATCTCAGGCCCAATTATTTTATAAACATACAAGAAAGCAGACGCAATTGGTGGGGGAATAACAATAATTAACCAAATCGTAAAACGCCCCCATCCGGTATTGGTGAGCCAACCAGCAAAATGCCTCCGCTGTGGGGTAGCCATTCCAAACCTTATTCATAATTCAATAAAGTCTTTAATATTACTGGGGGCCCTTACCCTAATGGGCAACGTAAAGGCTGCCGAGTTTGTGCTGAGGGGCGTGTCCAGCATTAATTGCCTATTTAGTGATGTTGAGGTTGGGGGTATTAGGTTCAGATGCGTTAATGGAGTATTGGTTGGCAGGTTTGAAGTAGTTAATGAGAATCCTGAGGTGATGGCTAAACTTTTGGCACTTGCCCTAAGCCTGGTTAGTGGTTGTGGCTTTGAGGCGTGTTGCGTTGGCGTGGACTCATGCATGGTAGTGAACGTCCCAATAAGCGCCTCAGTCACCGTAGGACTAGGCCAAACCCCAGAGCAAATGACTGGTACGCCCATAATGCACATGCCCATAACAATCCAGGTCTCCGTAAGTAAAGCAATTGATCTTGACAAGGGAATGCTCGATGAGGCAGTGAAGTTAATGGATAAGCTCTGGGATGCCTTACGAGACCCCAGCACCAATAAGAGAGCTGAGGGGTTACTGAGGGTTGTTAGGTGGTGGGTTTCGGGGGACTCTCGATGAGGATCCCCTGGATAGGTTCTTGAAGTTCTTTGTTGCCTTCGAGTTGCTTGTCTCGTTGATGGGCTACAAAGGGAAGAACAAAGAGAAAGGCAAGAAAGGGAAAAATAAGGGCCATGAAGAGGAAAGCGGCAGTTCATGGGTCGAGAAGTTCTGTAGCGATCATGGCTTAGCATGCGAGTTCGAGGGCATGAGGGTCAATGAGGTAAGGAACCTAATCATGCACGAACCAGGCGAGGATAGGGATCAAGCCGAGGAGGTAGCCAGGAAGCACGCTGACGAATTCGGGCGTGAGGTGTTGAAGGCAATAAGGAGGGTTATGGGTGAGGAGTTGAAGATAAGTATATAAAATCGCTAGCCACGGCTTTTTAATGTCCGTTGGAGATGATGTAAAGAGCGTTTTGTTGGGTTATCTCGAGGAAGCCCGTATAGACTTAATAGTGTTCAGGTTGCTTTCAGCAAACTCTGACGAGAGGGTTAGGAGGAGGGCGTTGTTTCACCTACAACAAGCATCGGAGAAGCTAGCTAAAACTCACGTATATTACGTGATGAGGGTTGTGTGTACGCTCATTAAAAGGATTCCATTGGATGCGCAGACGATGAGGAATATAAAGAAGTATATGAGAGAATGTGATGAGGTTACTACTGAAAACAGGGAGACAATAATTAGATTCCTAAAGAAGAAGTACGGCCATAATGCCGAAGCACTTGTGAATCTTGAGCAGGCGCTTCGTGACTTTCTTAAGCAAAAACCAGATGCAGTTAAGCATGCAGTGACTCGATTGATTGAGAAGGCTAAGGCAAGCCTGTTACGTGAATTGAGTGAGAAGGAGCGTGAGAAGTTTGAACAAAGCATCAGGAACCTCTTTACGCAGGTTAGGGATTTCTCGATCGCTGTCCTTGATAGATATGTGGAGTATTATAAAAGCCATAATCAGCCTTCCCATAGCTATAGTGAATATGATTATGGGTGTGTTGATGATGTGCTGAGGAGGTTTAGGAGTATGGATGGCTTATTGGGTGAGTTCGATAAGTTAAGGGGCATAGTCAATAATTTGATTCAGCAATTGCCTGATGACAAAAAGCGTAATGATTGTGACACAATACTTGATTTAACACGTAGGTTTGTTATGGCCTTCATATACTCAAGCATTATTGACTTACCGCTGGTTAACTGCATGAGGAATTTCGAGCAAACCAGTAGGTACTGCCTAGCCGAGGATGCGAGCAGGTGCCCGCCAGTGGATGAGGAGAGTATGAAGAAGTACCTCGAGATCTCGAGGTACCTGGAGGAGTTCATGAATAATGCCGAACTACTCATACAAGCACTCGATCAATTATCCAAAATCCTGAAGAATATGGTAAATGGCGCTCTAATCAATATTCTAAATATTCTAATTCCTGAGGAATTCATTAAACAGTGCATATCGCCTTTGCTTAAGATCGGGCCTAACGAAATCGTCAACATCATTGATGCCTTAGCATCATTCAAAAACACAACAAACATCATAAAGCAACAAACCCCTTAACCGCAGGCTCCAGCTCTATCACTGCCTCCTTATCGGCCCGGTGATTACCAATGCCTTCGTTGTTAGCCCTGCCATGTGTGGTGGCAACGCCGTAGTTAGCCACCTAACGTCCTCACTGGTTAGGTTTAGGGTTTTTCGCTACCTCGTTTATGTATGCATAGCTTCCGCCGAGGATGATCATCAGCGGTATGTTTTGTAATACGTTGGTGTCTATGCCCGTTATTGTTTAGCACCATGATTGTGCCTAGGCCGAACTCCCTGGCCCTACGCATTAAAGAGACACTAAACATAACCCGGTACTACGGGGGGCTTCATGGGGTACGTGGCTAGGGTGAGGTTCGGTAGAGGGCCGGCGATGAGGTTATGCAAAGGGCCGAGTACTACCTCGACCTACCTAACGGGTGGGTCAGGGAACAAGGAGTAGGCGGAAGGGGCGTTAAAGAATGCCCATCAATGCCCATGGTGGCGGCTGTAGCACTTGCGATAACGGACGCCGAGACGGGCGACCCGAGGAACGCAATAAAGGCACTAAGCAGGGGAAACACAAGGGCAATAATCATAAGGCTCAAAACCCAACAAATTCATCAACCAATTAACGTGAAACAAAATCATAAGGAAACGCCGGGAAACTCGAACAAAATTAAGCACGGACTTCGTAGGCACGAACGTAAATTGTCCCCCATCGATCGATGGGGGACAATTTAAAATAACTGATTCCACGGGGGTTTTACGAAGGTCGTGGACGAAAGCCGTGAAACAGAGATTTACGGCCAATCAACAACCTCAGCCTTAAGGCACCAACACCTAGTTTTAAACCCTTTTCTTCGTTAGGGGTTTTTTAAAGTGGGGCGCCTAGGTGTTGATGAGTATGGAGGCGGAGGAAGCGATAAAGAGCAGGTTCTTCGCACTGCCGGCACTAACCGCCACCGAAATCGGTGCACAAATGATTGATTTAGGCGACATAGCGTGCAAGTGCAGCAACCCAGAGCTCAAGAAGAGCATTGCCGAATTCCTGGGCGAGGTGGGCATGACCGCCCTGGAGAGAGGTGAAGTTGGCGACTACACATACCCAGTCGTGCTCGCGGAGGTTAAGGTCAGGGACGGCATCAGGGTCAGGGACACCCTCGTCTGCGTAGCACCAGCGTGCCTGTGCGAAGCGATTAAGCAGTTGTCGGAGGAGGATCCAAAGCTGATGAGCCACGTGAGGGTGCCCGTGGTACCGCTGGAGGGCGTTTACGACCTAACGAAGCCCAACGAAGAGCTGGAGCTCAAGGCAATAGTCACCGGCGTATGCAGGGGAGAGGGTAATAGGGAAATCATCGAGGCATTCGCGAGGTACTACATTATTAGGAGGGCGAGTGAGGATCCGAAGTTCAGGGAGGACGTCATCAACTGGCTAAGCAACCCAATGGAGAGAATACCCCACGGTCTAGCAAAGGAGCTCCTGGACTACCTGCACAAGCTCGGCATATACGTGAGGGAGCGAGCAGTCAAGGAGTCGCTGTACAACATACACTTGCGCCAAAGCAGTGCCCTGCTCAGCGCCCTCGGCGTCGAGGTCAAGGCCGGCCCCACGCTAACCATCACCAACTGCGTTAGGTATGACTACGTCCAGTCACTAATCAGGAAGCTGGGCGCCACGGACATGGCCACTGCACAGAAGTACGCCGAGGTGCTGTGCATATTAACCAAGAGCGAGCTCGAGTCGCTGCTCAGTATCGCAGAGGGCGAGTGCGGGGGCAGGCTGAAGTCCATGCTGGAGAGGGGCGCCAGCGCCGAGGACCTCAGGAGCCTCATCACCGAGTGCGCAGAGCCCGAGGTTAGGGAGGTCGAGGTCCCAATCGAGGCAAGCAAGCCCGTGGAGGTTGAGACTAAGGCCAAGCCTGAGGTTAGGGTAACCAAGCCTAAGGTCGAGACCGAGGAGGTCGAGTTCGAGCTGAAGCCCCGAACCCTCATCGACATCAAGGTTAACTGCATCGGGCCGAACGCCGACGAGACTGATGAGTGCAAGTTCGTGAAGGCCGCCGCCAACTTCGCACTAGGCTGGAGCCCGCCCGACAGGTTCCTACAGCTCTTTGACGCCATAGCGCCCATGAAGTTCGTCGAGCCAACAGGGGAGGACTTCGTGGCCGTCAAGGGCACCATAAACAAGCTCCTGAGGGCATACGGGATCAAGAACGCGGACAAAGTGGTTGAACTATACACGCTGGAGGGCTTGGGCAAGCTCCTGGACAAAGCCCTAGGCGGCGACTTCCAAAGCCTCATTGAGTACTTCAGGGTGGTCACCGAAAAAGTCATGGGCAACGCCGCCGGCAAAGCTAAGGAGGCGCTCAAGAACTTACATGCGCTCTTAACCAACATCGCCCAACTCGACCCAGGCGCGCTAAATGAGTATGCATGGGTGTTGATCGATGCAACCAACGCGATCAGGGGCAGGCTCAGCTGGGGCACCTTCTTAGTAGGCCTAGCTACTCAACTGAATTTGAACCCCGAGGAGGTCTGCATGAGACTAGCTGAGATAGGGAGGAAGAGGGGCAAGGCTCAGGAAGGCGAGTCCCTGTACTGAAGCCCTTAAACTAGGTTGATAGTTAGTCAAAATACTCCGGTCATTGCTTCCTTACCTGGGCTTTGGGTATTTGCATACCTGTGTTGGTGTGGTGTTTTTCATAATCGCTGGATTGGTTCTTCAATGTATACATTGGTTACCTTGGTTTTCCATTGTTGCCTCGGTATGCATTGTCTATACTTCACGCTGTTGTTGCTGTATACCTCAGTATACTGTGGAGCTTTTGGCGTCCTTGGTTTACAGAGCCTTTTAAAGCCGAATTCTCACCACCGTGGGCCGCAGATTAATAAGTGTTAGGGAGGATGTCTATGTGAGACTTAATAGGTTGGCTGTTGAGAGGAACAAGACAATGAACGACCTAATCGAGGAGTTACTCGATAATTACGAGGGTAGGGTTGGTAATGACGTGGTTGAGAGACTAGGCAGGATAGAAGCGATGCTCAGGGATTGCTTGAGTAAGCTCGGTGTTGATGTTAGGCAACCAGCCAAGAGTAAGCCTGAGTCTGTGCAAGCAGAGGCTGTGCCTAAAAACGAGGTCGTTAGTGGGTTTGAGGACAACCCATGGGTGCAGATTTTGAGGGCTAAATCGAGGGGTTAAAACGCTAAATCACCCTGAAGCCCAGCGCCGATAGGGCGTCATTTATGTACCTACCGGCTATGCAGCCCTTATTGGCGTAGCTCCAAAACGGCTTTCCCCTACCTAGTTCCTTGATCTCGATTATCGAGACTTGCACCGGCAGTGTTGATATTGGGACTTGCATGTCTAGTATGTCCTTAACCCTAATCATGCCGTCCCTTATCGGCCTCTTGTAAAGCTTGAGCAGGTTTGGAGCCTTATCCAGCCTCATCACCACCAAGCTAAAACCGCTGTTGACTAGGTGTTGAACCATCTCAACAGCCTCCTGAGGAGGCCAAAGAAACAGCCTATCCCAACAATACTCCCTATGAACCTTGGCCTTGATTAGGACGTCGCCTTGGCTTGGTATTGTTAATGCCTTCTTTGGTAGTCCAAATGGTGGGTTCTCGCTAGCTACCAACGCTTTACCCCTCATTATTAGGGCTACTTCGCCCAAGCCCAGCAGCGCCCTTTCACTGCCGATCTTTCCGAGGTCCAGCCCGCACACGAAGATTGTTTTCTTCCTAATCAAGCCCGTTTGTACCTGTAGGCAGTTCAGCATCGATTGATTAATTACCGGCTTTAAAAGGCTGGGGTTGATGAGGAGGAAAGGGGAAAAGAAAAAGGTGGTTTTGATTTTGAGGCTAGCCCTAATCAGTGGTTTACCTACCTATGCACTCCCAAACGAGTCTCGCCTCCTTGGCGTATTTACTCCCCTCGAAGCCGTTCATCCTTATGTCGTCAATTACCTCCTCCGCGTTTCCCCCAGCCACCTCCTCGACGCACTTGGTGAGCGTGATGGCGCCCGGCTTCGGCTTCTCGACCCTTATCGGCATCTCGGTGTACCCCGGAGTCCCTAGCCCGAGTACCTTGGCTGCCTCCTCGGTTGTTGCGTATGCGTAGAGCTTTGCCGTGTGTGGCCCGTACTTGCCCAGCTCCGTT
>Ga0208662_100507_pt1 | contig 14552 bp, 15 predicted proteins | sample OSPB_host_MetaG_FD_187136 | JGI IMG/M metagenome (GOLD analysis project Ga0208662, IMG submission 187136) | Hot spring microbial mat communities from Yellowstone National Park, Wyoming, USA - OSPB_host_MetaG (SPAdes) (version 2) | ecosystem: Environmental > Aquatic > Thermal springs > Hot... | reverse complement strand
CCTTAACAACGTGATTTACAGAAAGGACAAGAAAGGTTGGGGTCCAATTTTGGTGGCCTACCCCTCTTACCCATGAGTGATACTCGAATCTATACAAAAAATGTATTCATAAATGTCCACACTATCACCTGTATGACCTATTACAGGCAGGTGGGTGAAATTGTTGGACACACTCCAGCGATCTAGGATTAAGGTTAAAACCCAGTTCCCCTATCCCCTACCGTGTCCTCGGTCCTGATCCCATACTACAGGGTCTCCAACTTCTGCATCGATGCGTATATGCTGGACAAGATAGGGGAACCCTTGGAGAGAATCCTCCTGGTGAAGGACCTAAGGGGGAACAGGGGGAGTGGAAACCTCAACCCTCTTCCCTTCCCTGAGGTCCTGAGGCTCATGAGGGAGCCCTACGACCTGATCAGGTCGGAGAACTTCGAGAGGAGGAGGATCACAGGAGTGGAGGCCACCCTTTACCCCCTCATAAACCCCTCCCTCTACATGAGGTCCAGGGAAGAGGAGATCGTCCAATACACGACCCTGAAACTCTACGAGAGGCTCTACGAGAGGGTGCTCAAGGAAATGGAGAAGGGGGAGAAGGGGTTAGAATGGGGGGAGGTGAGGGTGGAGGGGGACAGGGTTTACCTCAACGGGAAGATGGACAGGGGTTATACACTCCTCTTCACCTCAGACGAGAAGTTCAAGGTATCGCTCAGGGAAGTGCTTAAGTAGTGAACGGGATAACCCTAACTTCTTATGCGGGTGTTTCCAGCTCGAGGGAGGGATAGACCTCGCGGGATTACCCCAGGCAATGATCAGGCCGAGTTTAGGACTACCTCAGGAGTGGGGAAGCCCTCAAGGGAACTTTCGTGATCAATGAGCAGAGACTATGGACTCCGTGGCAGGGTGCTCCGCGGGGGTAGAGAACTTAGGGTGCAGCTTGAGGGTGGTTCCTGTCCTCTCCAATCCAGCCAAACTCAACCTTTTAATGGAGGGATGGGATCTCTTCCCGTGAACCTCTCTCAATTCAACGAGGAAGTGGTTAAGGTAGTGAGCCAAGTATCTAGGTCCGTGGTCACTGTCTTCTCCAGGCAGGTCTCAGTGGATGAGTTCCTCCTCCCCCAGACCAGGGAGGGAATGGGGTCAGCCTTCGCCGTTGAGGATGGACTCTTCATCACCTCCTATCACGTGGTCAGGGGAAGCAGTGCCATAAGGCTCCTGAGTAGGGAGGGGGAGGACGCTAAGGGAGAGGTGGCAGCGGTGAACCCCTTCAACGACTTGGCCATGATCAGGAGTTCCCTCAACCTCCCTCCCCTGAAGCTGGCAGAGGGGGTGAGGCTGGGGGAGATCGCGTTAGCTGTGGGTAACCCCCTGGGATTGGATAGCGTCACCATGGGTGTAGTAAGTGGGCTAGGGAGGACCATTCTCTCCCCTGGGGGGAACCCCCTATACGTGATCCAAACGGACGCTGCGGTGAACCCTGGGAACAGCGGAGGGCCCTTGGTGAACGTGAACGGGGAAGTCCTGGGGGTCGTCACTGCCATGATCCCCTTCGCCCAGGGCATAGGCTTCGCGATCCCCGCCCAACTCATAAGGGGTTTCTTGAACAACGTGAGGAAGTTCGGGAAGTACTTGAGACCATTCCTGGGGGTTGTCATAGTGAAGGTGAATAAGCCTCTGGCCTCATACTACAACCTCCCCACCGACGAGGGCTTACTGGTCATAAGGACCTACGCCGGGAGCCCGGCCTCCAAGGTGGGTATAAGGCCAGGGGACGTCATTCAGGAAGTGGATGGAAGGAAGGTTACAGATCCATTGGAACTCCACGTGATCCTGGAGGAGAAGGGGCCAGGGGAGACGGTGAACCTCAGGGTGATCAGACCCTCCAAGCGCGCGGACTTGCGGGTGGAGATAGGGGGATATGAGGTCGTGGAGAGCATGTATTACCAGTGACCCTGAAACACTTGAGATCTCGAGGATCCCCTAACTCTCGGTGGGCTTTCCCATTGATCACAGACCTGGTGTTCTCCACCCCATGGGAAGCTTGGTGTTCCACCTTATCTCCCTGGGGGCTTTGGGGGGCGTAAGACCCCTTCCATGGGGGATTCCCCGAGTTCAAGAAATCCCAAACTCTTCGCCAAAAAGTCACGGACGGGGTAAGACCATCCATAATCTGATTGCCGCCCTGGAGCCGCTGATCGAGCTCCTATTGCGATCCACTGAAGAGCGAAAGTGTCCCTCAGCAGTCCTCGAGATAGGGCTTAACGTTCCCTACCCCAGGTCCTCTAACACCCCATGGGGAACCCACGAAGAATACACTTAGGTGACCCTCGGAAGGGTTTTAGGGGACCCCAGTCTCGACGTGTACCTGGACCTCAGGCTACTCTCACGAACTTGAGCTTGAAGCCGTTCACTTCAATGGGGGAGGAGAAGTCCACCTTGGTTGTGAAGGAGCCATATTTCCCGAAATCGGCGTGGAACTCCCTTACCTCCCCATAGACCTCCACCCTTAGATCCCTTAGCATCTCCTCGCTAGTCGCCTCGTATCGCTTCGATGTGTAGGGGATCGCCGATCCGTCCTTCACGAAGACCGGGATCAGGTCCAGGGGAGGGTTGAGCTCCACATACCTCCCTCCTTCCACCTCAGCCTTGGTCCAGAAGTCCCACCACTTCCCCCTAGGGATATAGACCTCCCTCGCCCCTTCTCCTATCCAGGGGATCACCATGATGGAGTCGCCCAACATATATTGGTCCTCTACCTCTCTGCAGGCCCTCTCCCTTGGGAACTCCATGACCAAGGGCCTCACCAAGGGCTTTCCCCCCTTGATCCCCGAGACAGCCTGGGAGTAGAGGTAGGGGATCAGGGAGTACCTGAGCTCAGCGTACTTCTTGACCACTTCCATTGCCCTCTCCCCATACTTCCAAGGCTCCCTCTCCGTGGTCCCGTGGAACCTGCAGTGGGAGAAGAGCAGACCCATTTGGGCCCACCTGATGTAGAGTTCCTCGCTCGGTTTCCCCCCATACCCTCCAGAGTCAAAGGACGAGAAGGGTACCCCGGAGGCCGAGAGGGAGAGTGCTCCCCTGAGCGAGGCCGCCATCCCCCTCCATGTGGAGTCCGGGTCCCCAGTCCACCTTAAGGGGTACCTGTGGATCCCTATGCTCCCCGACCTGCCCCAGACCAGTGCCTCCCCCTTCGCATCCTTGATCGTCTCGTAGACCACTTGGTTGTAGAGGTTGGGGTAGAGGTTATGGACGAAGTCCCCACTGCCCTCAGCGTACTCCCCTTCCTCCGGCGCTCCCTCCCCGTAGTCCGTCTTGATGACGTCGAACCCAAGGCCCAGGAGCCACCCTATCTTCTCCGAGTAAGCTCTCCTCCCCTCCTCTGAGGTGAAGTCCACTGCTCCGAAGTCCGTGATCGGGTAACGGTAGGAGATCAGGGAACCACCCAGTTCAGGGGGGATAGGGAACCCGGGGAGTCGGGTGGCAGGCATTTCCACCCCTCCCTTAACCAGGGCCCCCCTGCTCTGGAGCTCCTGGAACCACCTGGAGTTCACGAATGCATAGGGGTTGACCCAGATGCTCACCCTGAAGCCTAGATCGTGGATAGCTTTGGTCATTTCCTGGGGGGAAGGGAAACCGTCGTGGAACTCGAAGGTGCACCCGTTACCGCTCCCCAGGAGTCCCTCCAATCCCTTGGACAGCCTCTGGGCCAAGTACTCCAGGACGGGCCTGAAGGACCACCTCCCCTCCCTCTCGTGGATCTCCCTGACCCTCTCGATCTCCTCCTGGCTCAACCCTGCCTTCCTCATGAAGTCCTCAATGGACTTCCTCAGCGGCCTCCTGGTGTAAACCGGGTCCACGTGGATCACGTCCCCAGGGAGCCCCCTCCTCCTCACCTCCCTGGCTAGTCCGATCACGTCCTCCTGCGTCCTATACTCGGAGTACTTATACCCCCCGTCCCTCCAGGCGCTGTACCAGATCCCGAAGGACCAGAGGGGTGGGACCTCTGGGAACCCGGTGAGTTCCCAGTAGGCCTTCAAGATCTGGTAGGGGTCCTCTGAGAGGATCAGGTAGGCCTCAAGGTCCTCTCCTGGGACAGAGATCTGTCCCACCCCTGAGAACTCGGAGCCGAAGTCCAGGACCACCTTCCTGAAGGTGTTGATGAGGAGGCCGTAGCCCTTGGTGGACCAGAAGAAGGGATAGGCGACGTAGGTCCTGTAGTTAGGAAGGGCCGGGACGTCCTTGACATAGATACGGAAATTCCCTCCCACCCTGTTCAGTGGACCGAAGAACTCACCCAAGCCGTATATTCCCTCCCCCTGGTCGATCCTGAGGGGTAGGACAAGGGATCCTCCCACCCTCCTTATTCCCCTCCTGAATATGAAGTCGAGGGAGGTGGAGAAGACGAGTCTCCCGCCCCTTCTCACCTCCACCCCGGGCTCCTGGGTCACCTCCACCTCTACGTCCTCCCAGGTGGCCTTCATCATACCCGGGGATCCTCCCCTCCTGAGGTTCAGGGACAGGATAGGGGGAATACCCTCCACGACTCCCACCTGGAATTCGTAGGGTTCCCCCAGGTCCAGCGCCGCGGAGATCAAGGGCTTAACCCTACTCAGGACCTCTGGATTCACGGGGTATCTGTCCTTGATTTGAACTGGATTCACATCCGTATACAATTCACTCCCCTTAAAAGGTCTCCGTTTAAGGAGTCGGATCTTCATTGAGGTTTCCGACTGTATTCATCTTTCGTCCCCATTCCCTGTCCTTCTCTCCACACCGTCCACGGGAGCCCCATTGGGCGGCCTTCCTCCACCCCACATTATTCAAGGACTCCGCAGTGGAACCCTCTGGTGATGTTGGCGCTGAGTCCATGAATTTCACTCCCTGCCATAACATTAATATGTCAATGGAAATTTCACAGCTTGTGTAAAACTGCTAATGAAGGCGATCACAGAGACCCAGATCACCCTGAATGGATTCGGTCTACACAGATCTTTTTATAAGTCATACGGCAATTATGAACTCTGTGTCCCTCAACGCCAAGGATGTGGTGGAGGCCTTTCAAAGGGATCCTGATGCGGTGAAGAAGCTGGCGGAACTCCTGGTTCTGGACTCCGATGTGAGGTTGGCCTTAATCAGTGGAGTGATCAGGGAAGTGGCAACGAAGGACGATGTTGAGAGGTCTAGGGACTCACTCCACAGGGATCTGGAGGGACTAAGGGATGACGTGAACAACCAAATACGAGCGAGTAGAGAGGAGATCAGGCGGGACTTTGAGGGTTTTAGGGCAGAAGTGAAGCAAGAGATGGACAATTTCAAGGCAGAAGTGAAGCAAGATTCGGAGAGACTTAGGAAAGACTTAGAGGAAAAGCTGAAGTCTCAGGAGAACTCCCTGAGGAGCGAGTTCAACTCCAGGTTCGATCAGGTCGACGTTAAGTTCGGTGACCTAGGGCAGAGAATAAACGGCCTCGAACAGAGAACAGATGGCCTGGAGCAAAGGATGGACAAGCTGGAGCAAAGGATGGACAAGCTGGAGCAAAGGATGGACAAGCTGGAGCAAAGGATGGACAAGCTGGAGCAAAGGATGGACAAGCTGGAGCAAAGGATGGACAAGCTGGAGAACAGGTTAGGGTTGCTGGAGAACAGGGTCTCGAAGCTGGAGGGGGAAATTTCACTCTTCATAAAGCTCTTCATTGCCTTTAACGTTCCCATCCTCGTGGGGATCATCGGGATTCTCCTCAAAATGGTGATCTGAAGCCTTCAGCCTTCTCTAATCTCTTGAACTTCAGACTACGGACCTATAGCCTCGCTATCCAGACCGGAAAATAATCATGAAGTGACGACCTGGGAGGGAACCCTCCAGGGCTAGGAGGAAGTCAGTGAGGTGCAGGTGAGATGCGCCCCCTTCTCCATCAACAACGTCCAAGCCTTAAGTCTCATCTGCTCGACTTTCTAGGAGTGAGGAAAGGGATCTGATCTCTCCCGCAGTACCGGAGGGAAAAAGAGTAGGAAGGAGTACCCCTAAGACCTTGGGGAACTCCCACCCTTCAGGGTGTAGAGGAGGTCAGCCTTAAAGGTTGGAGGTGAAAATGATGTGTAGATGAGAAGGGTAACAGAGGAGGACTACCTGCACTACCTAAAGTCCAAGGGGGAGGTCGAAGTGGAGGGGGAGATCGTGAAGCTCAAACCCCTCGAAGTCCGGAGACTTCACCCTGAGGAGGGAGAACTTACGGATGTGTCCACCACAGTCTGGAGCTTCCCCAAACGCGGCAAATGGGCGACCCATGCAGGGGACTACAGGGGGAACTGGCCGCCCCAGTTGGTCAGGGCACTGCTCCTCCTCTACACTTCGGAGGGGGAAACAGTGCTGGATCCCATGGTTGGCTCAGGGACTACCTGCGTGGAGGCAAAGCTCTTAGGGAGGAACTGCATTGGGGTGGATGTGAGGGAGGAAGCTGCCATGCTAACCCTTCACCGCCTCTACTGGCTCGACAGGGCGATCGAGGCTACCCCAGGAGCTGAGGAGGCCAGGAAGGCTAGGGTAGAGGTCTACGTTGGGGACGTGAGGGACCTGAGGCCCCTGGGGGACGAGAGCGTGGATATGGTTGCTACCCACCCTCCCTACTTCAACATCATAAGGTATGGTCGAGCAGAGAACGGGGATATGTCGAGGGCCAGGGACATGATCACCTACCTGGGGATGCTCAGGGCCGGGTTCAGGGAGGTGAACAGGGTGCTCAAGACTGGGAAACACTTCGCCCTCCTGATCGGAGACACGAGGAGGAAGAGACACTACGTTCCTATTAGCCACTACGCCCTATTCCTGGCCCTTGAGGAGGGCTTCGTCCTGAGGGAGGAGATCATTAAGGTCCAGCACAGGATGAAGACCACCATGGAGGTCTGGTCTAAACTGAGGAGGGACTTCCTGCTCATCAAGCATGAAAAGCTCTTCGTCTTCAGGAAACCTTCCAGGACGGAATTGAGGACTCTGGGCTCCAGCGCCAAGCAGTCCTTCCTCCGCTTCGATGATGTTTGAGTATTGGGTGAATAGTTCACTTTCTGAACTGGCTCCAGACCTTAAATAAAGAGTTCACAGATCAGATCCCCATGAAACTCTTCGTGTACATGTTGAGGAGGATCGTCACCAATCCCTATGTCCTTTTCTGGGGAGTGGCATTCATTTCATTCTTCGTAGTCATAGGAGCCTTCGTTATATCCAGGGATCTGCCCAACCTGGAGTGGGTGAAGCAGATCTATACAGCAGCCTGGTTCGGAGTCTCCGTTCTCCTGTCCTTCGGCGCTGCAGCTGTCTCTACGACCATAATGATCTCCTACCAGACCGGTGGTTTACCGCACCTCTTCAGGTTCTCCAGGCTCACCCCAGCCTATTTCCTGGGTAGTCTGCTCCTGGGTTCAGTCCTTTCCACACTCATCATTGGGACGTATATGCTGATCCTCGTAACCCTCCTATTCTCCTACTCCCTGAAGATGTGGATCGCGCCCATTGACATCCCATTGACCTACCTCACCCTAGCCCTCGCTGGTGTGTTCTTCTCCTCTCTCTCCCTGATCCTGGGGGGGCCTAACGGCGAGGTTCAACAGGAAGACCTCCCAGTTCGTCAACTTCATCCCCCTCATCCTCTCCTACCTTTTCGGCTACGCTTATCTCTACATGGACTTAGGTGAGTCAGTTTACCTCACTCCCTTCAACGCAGTGGAGTTGCTGGGGATCTCCGCCTTCACGGGTAAGGAAGCGCCCTTGAGTTACGCCTCCCTCTACCTCTACGGTGGCTCTTCTACTGCCCCTCACTTCCCCACAGTCTCCAACTCCCTCCTGATCCTGAACCTCTGTCTGTGGTCCCTGGTCCTTTGCTCTGCCTCAGCGTTCCTGCTCAGGAGGCTCTACCTGAACCCCGTAGAGGAGGGTAAGATGCTCTGAGGTGAGGGAAGTGATAGAGGTCCAGGACTTGAGGGTGACATACAGGGGGAATGAGGTGATCAAGGGAGTGAGTTTCCGCTTGGAGACCAAGGCGCTGCTCCTGGGTCCCAACGGCTCCGGCAAGACAACCCTCCTCAGGGCTCTGGGCGGAGTGGTACCCTACAGGGGATCGGCCAGGGTGGATGGCTTGGAGATCAGTTCCCTGAGGGGTTACACGGGGCTCTCCACGAACCTGCAGGAGGCCTTCACCCTGGGGCTCACCCTCAAGGACGTCCTCGAGATCTACGAGGAGTTGAAGGGGTTGGAAAGGCAGAGGGCGGTGGAGATGCTCAGGGAGGTGGGGATCAAGGAGCTGGGCAAGAAGCTCCACAACCTCTCCATGGGTCAGTCTGTCCTCTTCAGGACGGCTGTCGCCCTGGCCTCAGACCCAAAGGTTTTGATCATCGATGAGCCCTTCGAGAGCGTGGACCTAGCTAAGAGGAGGACTGTGGTCTCTTGGCTCAGGGAGAACGGAAAGGAGGGGCTCGTGGTGACCCATGAGCTGGATATAGCCTCCTCTTTCAGTGACTTCGACCTCTTCATGATCTTCGAGGGCAGAGTCTTCGGCCCCTCCAAGGTCGGGGAGTTCCTGTCCTCAGCGGTGGTGGAGGGGGAACAGGAAGGTTCATTCATGACCGTTGAGGTGGGAGGAAGGAAGTTCTCCCTCGTGAAAGGGAGGGAGGGAAGGAGGGTGAGTGACTTGGTTACATTGGATCGGCTCTATACCATGTGATCCCCTTGAAGGAGATCGAGAGTGCTAAGGAGGTAGCCAGGAGGGCAGCGGCCTATGAGACCAGGAGGACCTTAGCTAGGTACTATACGATCTGGGCCACCTACCCATTGGTGCTCTTCTTGGTTTACGCTCTCCCTGCTCCATACGCCTTCTTGTCGGTCTTGATCCTTTACGCTGCGCTCAACTTCTACATCTTCAGGAAACTGTTCCTCAGATTGAAGAGATTGGGGGATGTGGGCATTCACCGAACCTTTATGATTCAGGGGAGGCTGATCGGGATAGTAGGTTCAGCCGCTGTTGGAGTCCTCTTCTGGATCGGCTATGGCCTCTCGATCTCCCCCGCGTTGTTAATTGCCTATGCCCTCTACGCTGGGGTAGTGGACTTCCTCCTCCTCAGGATCCTCTCCCTCACCGGGGTCAAGTACTATGACTTGATCGCCATGGTTTCCTTCTCAGGAGCAATGCTGTCCTATGCACTTCCCAACCCACCCTATGTATTAGCTGGGGTCATCGTTTCCCTGGCCTGGATCTTCGCCGGCCTCTCCTCCTTCGAGGAGGTGATCGAGGGTTCCTGGAGCTGACGATAGACTGGAGAGGATAAGGGAGCTCACAGGCAACCCAGTTCTCTCCAACTCCACTAGGCTCGGGATCCTCCTCTCCCTATACGTGGTGGGCAAGTGCACCTTCACAGATCTACTCAGGATCCTGGACTCGCCCAAGAGCTCTCTCTTCGCCCACCTACAGGTGTTGGAGGAGGCAGGGTTGGTAAGGTCCAGGAAGCAATTCACAGTCTCCGGTCCCAGGACTTTCGTGGAACTGACGGACAAGGGAAGGGACATGGTCAAGAGGTATATCGACCTGATCAAGGATTTCTAGACTTCCCTTTTGGTACTGCTGAAGATTGTGTCCTTGTACAACAATGTGATCGCCTCGATCCCATTGAGTTTTTGAGGCTTTATCAACCGTCTGTCCCTACACTTTCATTCCACCCATTTCATTTACACGCGATCGAGCGTGGGGACTCAGCCCTCAGCCACCTAACCTAAGGGCGGGTCGTGGGACCTGAGCCCAAGGGCGCGGGCTCACATCCCCTGCTTCACCCTCACTTTTTGGGCAGGGCCTACATGGGTGTGGGGGACACCTCTTCATCGTTAAAAAATGTAGAGTAAACAGTACAAGAACATTTCTATTAACGTGAAAAAGGATTCGGCCCACACAGATCTGATTGACGTAAAAATTGATAATGAGAGTATAGGGGCAAACAGCAGAAGGGTTCTCGACCTGGAGAGTGATCCTCCGCTATAGGACCCTGAAACTCTCCACCTCCCCTTCCTCCCCGAACCTCACGTAGAACTTAACTTCCCTGTCCCCGGACCTAGCTACACACGTCCTCCCCGTATAGTAGTTCCCCCTTATTTCTAACTCCTCCACCCTTCCCCAGCCAGTCCTACTCTTCACCTCCTGGACCATGTTGCGGAACTCCCTGGCACATACATCGCAACAGAAGAAGAGCCTATGCCTCTCCACCTCCTCATGGTAGTCCCCCCACGTTGAGCCACAGAGAGCACATCCACTCTCCTTGGTTCCTACCTCCCTCCCCTCCACCCTTACCCTCAACACTGAATTACCTCCTTCACCACCTTAACCAGCTGCGGTTCGAACTGCATCCCCCTCTCTAACCTCGCGCTCAAGTACTTTGAGAAGGCATCGAAGGACTTGAGGACCGTGACCTGGACCGCCTCCGGGTCCTGGGCATATTTCTCCACCATCTCCAGGGCCTCTCCAGCGTGGTGCTGATCCGCCTCATATCCCTCCCTCAGGAAATCCCTCACAGCCTCAGGGAACTCCTGGGAGTCCAGGATCGACTCCCTGAAGTAATGCACCTTGGCCCCGTATTTCCTGAGCGTCCTGTCAGCCACGAGTTCCAGGCTGTGCATCGCAGCCATTACCTCCACCCAGTGCCTCGACTCCGCTATGCTCCTCCACGTCCTGATCGAAGAGGAAGTCGAGGGCAGGGGAGGAGTGGAGAGTATCTCCGCCCTGCTGAGACCCAAGCTCTCCCCCATCCTTATGAGGAGTTCGTAGTGGGGTGGCCTACCCATAAAGCCGAAGAACTCCACACACATGTTCTCCATCTCATATTTAGCCACGTCGTCCCTGTCCGTCTTGAAGATCACAGCAGCCAGGACCCTGACCCAGTTCCTGAGGAAGTGTTGGTGCTCCAAGACGTAGCCCAAGAGCACCCCTCGCGTGGGGTTCTGCATGGCCACTATGAAGGGGTGTGGTCTTTCCCCGTAGAACTTCTCCACGAATTTCCTCCTTATCCACATGGCTAATCCCTCCCTCAGTGAGAAGAACTCCTGGAGAGATCTGGCCAGTTCCTCCTCCCCCAGTTCCCTGGAGGTCAGGTTCCTGTTCAACCACATTACGTGTTTCACATCGCTTAGGTCACACTTGGCCTTGAGGTGGGACGCTACCTCTCCCCAGTCCTGGGATCTATACTCGCAGACCGGACAACGTGGCATGAAGAGATCTGGACCGGAGGGTAAATATACCCCTCGCTGATCGACAGGAACCATTCAGCGGAGCCTCAGGTGGGAGGATCAGGGCTTCGCTGGACATGTAAGATCTCTCCTTGCACTATCCCCATTCCGATTAAGGGAGACTCGGTCTAGACCCTGTAAAGCATCGAGAAGGTACTTAAGGAACCAAGTTTTGCAGTTTCAGGTGCGTCCCCTATACTGCTCCTCTGTTATTTGCTCCATCCACTCGACAGTCTTTCCATTTAATGCCTCCTGAATAGCTATATGGGTCATAGCAGTGGTGGGTGTGGTGCCGTGCCAGTGCTTAACGCCTGGAGGAGTCCACACTACATCGCCAGCCCTGATCTCCTGGATCTTCCCTCCCCACTGTTGTATTAAGCTCAGGCCTGAAGTAACGACCAGGATTTGACCCAGAGGGTGAACGTGTCATGCAGTCCTAGCTCCAGGCTCGAATGCGACCATGACTACGCGGACCCGCGCTGGTTCCGGTGCTTCGAACAGAGGATCGATACGTACGTAGCCTATGAAGTACTCGCTTGATCCCCTTTCAGAGGGTCGCGATCCTACACGTCTGATCTCCATTTCCCCTCCCACTGCTCCTCCTATGCTTTTCGTGGATTTCATTAACTTTGACCATCAGTTCACTGGAGGAGTGAGTTCCCCATGGACGGAGGATCGGGCTGACACTTCAATAGTTACCTTTGTCCTCACCCGACTTCCTCCCCACACTGAAGGGTTCCAGGGGCTCGTAGCTCCCATCATGGATTCGGGGCTACGTTTCTCGCTCAACGGGGGTCGGACCTTCAGGGTTCCACGACCGCATTCGCCTCTCGTCCCTATACCCCCTGGCCCCAACGCCATCCACGGGTGCTCCCTGCCAGGGCGTGGGGAGCCTCACCGAACCACCACATGGCTCCCAGGGCTCACGGTGGGGTTCCCTTCTACACCATGATGTAAGGGGAAATCCATTTTGCTATACCCACATCGTTGGGAATGTGAATGAAATCAGAACTTCACGGCTTTCGGAAACTACGGCAGTGGATCAGAGTTTTTGCCCCTCTTGAAGACTACTGGGAAGGCTGGTCCCTTGAGTTTGAAATGGAAAGGCCTTCCCCAACAGGGCTACGCTGAACGTGATCTACCTTCAGGGTGGAGAGCGGTCAATTGTATCAGTGAAACTTGATTACCGAAGGGATCTGAGGCGGCACACTCCAATATCCCTGGAGCTATCTCCCTAATCTCCCCGAACTCTATTCCCCTAGCCACTAGGACTTCCCTGGACTTGGTTATCTGAGGGACGATGAAAACTAGTCCCACCTTCCTCACCTTCGGAGCCTCATTGCTCTTGTGCAGGTCGAGCCTCGTGGTTCCGCTCTCGAGTTCTACCCAAGGGGACTTAGAGGCCTCTTGAACCGAGTGGAAGTTCCTCAACCTCAGACCCAGTTTACCAACGTAGAAGTCAAGGGCTTTCTCCATATCGTCTACGAATAGGATGACCTCCCTTAAGTCCATAGGGCTGAACTCCGCACTAGGTCTTAAACTTTGTGGTGAGGACCGCTGGAATCCGATCCAAGGGATCTCACACCCGGGGTGGATCCACAACCGATCCGCTGATGAGGGAGGCCTTGATCCTCAGGTAATAGGTAGAGGCCATCTCCTTTCCCTCCCCATCCCTGAAGACCACTTTGGACTCTCGAAGGGCCAAGATCGCCAGATCCGCTTCAGTCCCCTCTCCTACCCCGGACTTGATCCCTAGGACGCGGGATGGATTGTGAGTCACGGCGGAGAGCACTTGCTCCAGTGTCATACCCAGCGTCAGGAACTCGCTCATGACCCAGGGTAGGTTCCTGGCTATCCTTAAGGACCTTAAGTGTAGGTCGGTGCTTATGATGTCCGGAGGGAAACCCCCCTCGATCAGAGCCTTAGCAGCACTGAAGGAGAGACCGTGCATTCCATGACCTACGTCGAAGATCACTCCCCTCCTCCTCGCCTCCCTGGCCTGCTCCCAGTGGAGTTCCAGGGAGTTCCCACCTCCCCTGAAGGAGTGGGTCAGGATGTCCCCCTTCCTCAGGAGCTTAAGGACCTCTCCCACATCTGGTGGAGGATTATCGATGTGGCACATAACGGGCAGATCGAATCGCGAGGCAAGTTCAAGGGCTGCCTTGAGAGGCTTCAGCCCTAGCCTCCCTGAGGCTAGGCTCCCGATCCTCACCTTGATCCCCCTTACGACCTTGTTCTCTGACACCACGCGGGCGGCCTCAGGGACGTTCAGTGCCCTACTGCTGGGCGCATCGGGTAGCTGCTTCCTGGTCCTGAAGAAGAAAGGGATCCCGGCGTAAGCTATGTTGAGGAATGGTACCACCCTCGTCCTGCTCCTTGAAGTAACTAGGTAATAGGCCTGGAAGTTCCCAGGACCCAGGCTACCTGCGTCCACCACAGTGGTCACGCCGCGGCTCAACTGGGAGTCAGGATCGACGCCCAGGGGAGTCACTCCTTTCATCACGTGGGTGTGAAGGTCGATCATCCCCGGCGTCACCAACTCCCCATGAAGCCTCAGGACCCTGTGGGCCTCTCCCTCCCCGATCTCCCCCACCTTAGAGATCTTCCCTTCCTTGATCCCCACGTCCTGACTCACCAGTTCCCTCCCCTCTACGTCGAACAACCTACCATCCTTGATTAGGAGATCGAACATGGGGTCTCCTCACTCACCTACTACGGGAGATACCACAGCCTGGGGGCTTCTGAATTCCTAACTCTACTTTGCCCCGACGTTGAGCTCTACAGGCCTGGCTGAGGGCTGCTCTAACCCAGAGGAGTCCTCCCCTGCAACCCGTTCCGGGCAGTGGAGCGGGAACATACTCTAGGTTCTCGGTCGGGCACAGTGGCGAAGCTTGTCCCATCAACGCCTCTCATCGATCACTTTGAAAGGGTTCTGCACTTAAAAACTTTACAAAGCAATTCTTCAATCAGTGGAGTTTAATTCCTCACCTTGAATGCAAATGAGGTGTCTAAGTGACAGCAGTTATGGGATTTTAACGTAACTTAAAGATTTTCATCAGCCCCGGCGGTCCGCCTAAATGAGGTTCTAGAACCTGAGGAACGCGTCAACGCTCCTCAGGTTCAGCTCCCCCACCAGCTGACGACGTTGGCCACGGTGAAGATCGTGAGGTAGCCCTGAAGCCTCCCCCTCCTCCAGAATGAGGAGTCCCAGGGCCTTGACGTCCCTTGGAGTTCCTCGATCTCCGGCCAGGCAGGCCTCCTCCCCGCTGAGCGAGAGGTCGGTCGTGTAGAGGTACCTGGCGTG